>Ga0210406_10000037_pt1 | contig 211626 bp, 199 predicted proteins | sample IncBWC30MmetaG_FD_155454 | JGI IMG/M metagenome (GOLD analysis project Ga0210406, IMG submission 155454) | Forest soil microbial communities from Barre Woods Harvard Forest LTER site, Petersham, Massachusetts, United States - Inc-BW-C-30-M | ecosystem: Environmental > Terrestrial > Soil >... | reverse complement strand
AGTGGGATCTCCATGGCAACTCTGAAGGAGGTGGGCCATCGCCCGCTCTTGCAGGGAGTTGCTCTCTGGCTGCTGGTCTCGGTCGCGTCATTGTGGCTCATACGAGCAGGATGGATCGCGCTGTGAGTCCTGTGACCATGCAAACTCGCATCATTGCCGCTATCCGCAAGATCCCGCGAGGCAAGGTCTCTACCTACGGCGCCATTGCCCGCACCGCGGGCTATCCCGGAGCGGCGCGTCAGGTTGTGGGGGTATTGCGATCGGCGTTCGGACTCCCCTGGCAGCGCGTGTTGGGTGCGGGAGGAGAAATTAAACTGCGGGGCGATTCCGCGATCGAACAGCGGCTTCGGCTGGAAGCCGAAGGCGTGATTTTCCGCGGCCGCCGCGTGGACATGAAGCGTCACGAATTCAAACCATCGCGAAGCAAGAAGTCAGGAACCGCGAAGCGACGAACGACGAAGGATTAGTGACCCGGCTTGAACTGCTCATCAATCTCGACCTGATAGCCCGCTGACAAACGATTGGTCTCGTTCGCCATGCCTACCACTGCCATCAATTCCTTGAACATACCCTCAGTCATGCCCTTCTTTTGCGCCGAGACGGTGTGCGAAGCGATGCAGTAATCGCATTGATTACTTACACTCACCGCGACGTAAATCATTTCTTTGGTCAGGGGATCGAGCGCTCCCGGCCCCATGATCTGCTTGATGTCTTCCCAGGTCCGCTTGAGAGTCACGGGGTCATGCGCCAGCGCCTTCCAGAAATTATTGATCCGGTCGGTCTTGCGCGTGGCCATAATGTCGTCGTAAACCGCGCGTACCTCGGGGCTGGCGTGCTCGTATTCAATGAGTCCAAGTGTCGCCATATACCTTCTCCTGGAAATTTTGAGAAATACGTCTTCCCTGTGTGTGTCTTACGCAGTCGGAGCCTTGCGGGAACTAGCTCAATGGTTTCGCTGTACCGCCCTCGGGCGCCTGCCCGCTCAGCAGTTTTCCCACTTCGCACCACGAGCAGCGCAACCCAACGTAGAAATGACCAAATAGCGCGTACACCGCACTGACCTCGTCAAACCGCATCTCATAGATCAGTCGTTTGAATACCATGGGATCGTCGGCGAACAGATCCACGCCCCACTCCCAATCATCGAAGCCAATTGATCCGGTAATGATTTGCTTCACCTCGCCGGCATAACGGCGTCCCACCATCCCATGCTCTTGCATCTGGCGGGCACGCTCTTCGATGGGCAGGCGATACCAATTCCTATCTTCTCCTCGTCTGCGGTCCATGGGATAAAAGCACAGGTATCGGTTCTTTGGGATCTGCGGAAATAATCGCGACCGCATTGCTTCCCGCTGCCGCGCCAGTGTGTCGCTGACCGCCCGCTTCCACTCCTCCGAGTGTGGCTCGACTCCCTGTTCTACCAGCTCGTTATAGGTCTTGAGCGTGGATTCATACAACCCCAGTTCGATCACCGATAAATACGACGTGGTGGGCTCCAGATAGTCGCTCAGCTTCAGATGCTCGATTTGCAACTCCACCTGCTTCAAGTCCGCAAAAGATTCGCGGAAGTGGACAAACATCAGGTCCCCTTTGTGGCCGAGCAGGGAATAGAGTGCCGATTGTCCCGAGGTATTTTGCTCCATCTTGGACAGTACGCTGCTTGCCTCATGCACAATCCGGTTCTTCACCGATGCGCGCAGAGGACGCCAGGCGTCCCAGCGGAAGCGCATCATCTGATGCAGGACGCTGTAGCCCTCAATGGTCAACGGAACGGGCGGGATCTCAATTGAAACAGCCGGTCGGCCAACAGTGCGGGAAGAGGACATGGGCAAAGTACCTAGCCCTATTGTACCCGTGACCTCGTCGAGAAAGGACTGGTTCCCGGGACCCGAGCGTACCGGGAACCATCCTCGGCTATGTTCAATTCAGCCGATTCGAAGTCACGGCCTCGGCGTAGGTGAATAAGTCGGTCACCTTTACGCCAGCCATGAGCAAAGTCACCAGATCCTCCAGCGTCAGCCCGACCGCTAGAGTGACCTGCTCCAGCGTTTCAGCAGCCCGTGCCGTGGGCGTTTCCGATGCACCAATCATTGGCATCTCCCTTCTTGCGATTTAATTGAAGAATGGGCAGCGCAGCAAAACGCGAGGCGTTCCCCTCAGACCGCCTGGCTGGTCGCCGCACTGCCCCTTCTTGCCCCAAAAAAATTGGGAGCAAGCTTGTGGCACGGCGCGGCCAAGCGTCAGCAACGCAAAGAGATCAAAACGGAGAGAGAAGGCGATTGAGCAGACAACAGTGAAGAATCCCCGCCAGAGTGTTGAATTTCCGCGGAGATCGAAATTCTTGCCGGGACACTGATCGACAGTAACGCAGGTCCAGAAGTGGTTCGTGCATGAATCACAAGTGGGGCCGTACCACCCTGAAAGGCCGTATCCGGAAGGTCCCACTGGTCAGGAATTAACACGATCAGAAGGATGGCCACAAGCACGCCGGCAAGCAACACCACCTGCCATCGAGAAATACCCCAATCCCTCATCCGGACGAGGATAGTCGCTCGCATGGGCCATGTCAACGCCACTAACGGGCCATCCAGACTGAACTACGGGTGCCTGACAGCCCAAATATTCCCGCCGGCTTCAAGTAACCCGATCGCTGCAGCGGACCGTGCCCGCCGCATCCAGTCCGATCACTCACAGCGCCCGCAACACCACCAGGCTGGCATCATCGTGAAAGCGACCGCCGCAATGTTGCGATGCCGCATGCATCAATGCATTAATCACTTCAGTCGCGCTCGCGCCATAAGTTTGTGTTGACACTTTGACCATATTTGCCTCGCCGAACGCCACATCGTCGCCATTGCAGGCTTCAACCAAGCCATCGGTGAACATCAACAACTGGTCTCCGCGGTTCAGTTGCACGTCGCTTTGTTCGTAGACCCAATCGGGAAATTGTCCCAGCACCGCTCCCGCTGCGTTCAACTCCGTCGTCGTTCCATCGGCGCGTACAAGCAGTGGAGGATTGTGCCCGGCATTGCAGTAAGTCAGGCAATCTGACTTATCATCCAGCACGGCGTAGAAGAATGAGATGAACTTGTTCACCGGCGTCAAGTCGCACAGGATGCGATTCAGCCGCCGACACAGCTCACGAGGGGCCAGTTTCTGCCACATCAACGGCTTCAACGCCGCTTGCAAGCTCGACATCAAGAGTGCCGCTGGCATCCCTTTGCCCGCCACATCGGCGATGCACAATACCGTCTGCCGATCGCTGATACGCAATACGTTGTAATAGTCTCCGCCGACAAAGCGCACTGGCTGCGTCATGCCTGCAACCTCGTAGTCCGATACCTGCGGAAGTTTCTTTGGCAGGAGATTGTTCTGAATGTCGCGGGCTTCCTGCAGTTCATCCTGCCGGCTTCGCCGCGCCCGCCGCAATTCCCGTACCCGTTCAACCTGAACTTGAAGCTTTTCAAGCAGCAGGCTGTTTTGCCACGGCTTTTGCACAAAGTCCGAAGCTCCCCGTCGCATTGCCTCCACGGCCAGATCAACGCTGCTCCATGCCGTCATCACTACCAGGGGCAAATTTTCGTCCCGCGCCCGAATCTGGGATACCAGTTCCAACCCCTCGCCGCCTGCGGTGGTGTCGCGCGTGTAATTGAGGTCTAACAGCACTACATCGAATTCGTTCGTTTCCAACGCTTGCAGCACTCGCGCCGGATGCGCGGCCACTTCCGTCACATAGCCGTGCCCCTTAAGCAACAGCTGCAACGCGTCCAGAACATGAGGCTGATCGTCGGCCAGCAGCACGCGAGCCGATGAGGGCGGGGCCGCTATTCCATATACGTGAGTGGTTGCCAAGGTTTCCATAGCGGACAGGAGTGCATCCTGCGGGCCAAAAGCCAAGGCGGCGGTAACTACTGATTTCAGGAAGGGTTAAAGGCCTTCGGTGCGGGCGAGTGAGGATCGCCGGTGTGCGGGGGTGAAACCGTTTGTCCGGAAACGAACAGGTGGTTGGGAGCAATCGGATATTGTGGCAAGGGCGCTAGAGCGCCCTTGTCACAACCTCTCATCACTGGATCGTAATCGTCACGGGGGTCGAGTGAGTTACCGCTCCCGCCGTGCCGTTTACCATGACTGTCACAGTTTGCTTAGCCGTCATGGTCGATGAGGTTGAACCGCCTCCGCAACCGAGCGCTGCCAGAGTCAGGAGGATCACCAAGCCCAATCCCATAACCCCCGCGATCGCTCTGCGTTGTTTCGGGGTGCGCTTGCTACCGGCAAAGACCAATCCTGCCAGACCCATCCCTGAGAACGGAATCCAGGCCATTGTCATTCCCGTGATCGAGTACCCCGACGGAGGTGTGACCGCAACCGCTGCGATGGTTAAGGTCGAACTCATACCTGGAGTGATGCTGTTGGGCGAGAAGGTGCAGCTGAGACCTGCGGGTGCGTTCGAGCAAGACAAGGTGACGGCACTGTTAAAGCCCGCCGCCGGGCTCGCCCCTACCGTTAGCATGGCGGACCCTCCCGGGGTTATCGTTGCTTTCTGCGCCGAAAGTGTCAGAGAGAAATTCGGCTGGCCCACGGTTGCCGCTGGTACCAGGGTGGCAAACAGACCACTCGTTTGACTGGCGCCGCCGGCGGTGAAATACAGAGTGTTAGGGTCGCCCGTGCCGCCCGCCCCGAAAACCAGGTCCCACAGGCCAGGATTCACGATCGGCCTATTCGTTGTATCCACGACCTGGCCCAGAAACTTGCCGCTGGTCGCATCGAATGCGTTGATGGTGCCGTCTCCAAAGTTTCCCACCAGGATCGAATTTGAAAACGTGCCGAAGTTCGCGGACGCCGTGACCACTCCCCAGGGAGCATTCAAGGTTCCGCCGGTGGCGAACGTCTTTACGAAGTTTCCGTTCTCGTCAAAGATGTCAATCACACCGCTGCCGGCTGCGGGGGTAGGATCGTGTTTGGCCGCATCCTGCATGGCGTAAGCGACATAGATTTGCTTGCCGATCACATGTACTCCATGAGGCGCCATTCCGGCCGGAAGATGGGGGTCGGTGAACGATCCCGTCAGTTGCGCAACCAGGAAGTTCCGGTCCAGCACATCGATCTTTCCAGTGCGGAAGTTTGCCGCCAGCAGAAAGTTTCCTGAGCCGTTGCTCAGCAAAGCCACTCCCTTATACACGGCCAAAGCGGCCGAGTTATCGAACGCTACCGTAGCATTGGTCCCGTCCGTCCAGCTTGCGATAATGCCGTCTTCAGTCCCGAAGATGAAATTGCTTCCCCCAAAGTCCGCTGTGGTATTTACCACAACGCCGGTCGGGCAAGCAGGGCTGCAAGGACTTACCGATGCAACCGGGATGTTAACTACCAAGGCATTCTTGTTGCCCTGGGCGTCATAGAGAGTGGATGTGCCCCCGTTGTTGTTCGAGATCCAGAACGGGCTTCCTGGAACGAATGCAATGCCCCAGGGATTGGAGAGCTGCGCATCCGTGTGGGTGGCCACACCTGTAACATTCGCCACCAGGTTAGCCTGAGCGTAGCCCGTTGTTTGACTCAATAGACTGGAACTGCTACCTGCGGTCACCCACAGGCCCAGAAATAATAGCGCGAGGTTCTTCATGATGTTCTTTCTCCTTTCGCGAATCACTCGGGATCGGCTTCCGACACTCGGTTCCGATGGTTCCTGTGTTTTATTGGTCCGCGTCCGCACTGCAATTCGCTACACTCAGGAGCGTAACGGTCGCGACCGAAACAGGTGTCAGGGCCAAGTCGCGCATATGTAAAAAGTTATTGACAAGCTGGGCATGAGGACGCTGGATTACTCACGTAACAGCAGATATGAGAACGCTGTTGTTCAATTGGGGCAGGGGTCGCAATCTACAGGTAGGAGAAGCCTGTTGCCTTCCACCCCATCTGCTTTCAAGGCCACGCTGACAGGGAAGTCAGTGATCGTGAAGATTTCTCTCTTCAGCCGCGCCTTCTCGGGCACCATCATTGCCGTTGACGAAACCGGCTTCTGCCTTGACAGCGAAGCCATGATAGCGGCCTTGCGGGAGACTACCGGCAGCGCCATGGCTGCCCTGGATGCTCCCAGCGTCTACCTGACGTTTGCCAGTTTGGAATGGCTGGTATCTTCGCAGCCTAAGGCAGCAGCCGCGTCGGCGTGACCGAAGAAGAGTGAATCGCCGGCCTGAGGCCGGGTGAACAAAGGACGAACGGTACGCGACTGCCACAATCGCGAACTCACTCGCTACCTCCTCCCATTTCAAGCATCAAATTAACCGAAGCTTTTCGCGTTTCGAGGTGTTACAAGTATCTGGAGGTCAGCATGGTTGCTTCGGCGGCGGAATCCGTTCGTGGGCGCGCGGGTAGAGATGCTATGAAGCAGATCTCTTTCCTCCGACGATTGCAGTACACGTCGGTTGCGCTCAGCGCATTTTTCCTCGCGACTCTTGCGAATGCGTCCGGAGGCGATTTCTATCAGTCGTACACGCAGACAAAAGTGATCGCCCGCCTGCCACTGTCCGGTGGTGGGGCTACGCGGATGTTCTTGCGGCAGGATGGCAAGACCAGATATCTCTACGTGCAACGAGCCTCCCAGGAAGGTTTCACAGTTATTGACGTCACCAAGCCGGGACGCCCCAGGTTAATCCACCGCGTGCCGCTGGAGACATTAACTGTAATGGGATCCGGGCTGATGGTCACAGAAACGCCCGATCGTGCGGCCCCGACCCCTTCCGGAGTTGACAAGGGAAATGAGGCTCAGCAGGGTAATACCCTTCCCGAAACGGTTCACGTTCTCGAGGTAAACGATCGTACGCATTCGGGGACGGTTCGGATTCTCAACGGGGTCAGCAGCATTGTACAGGACCCTGCACGCAACCTGATCTACATGGTAAATGGCGATGGAGTCTGGATTCTGTCACAGCGACAGGGTTTGCGTCCGCATCAATGCGGTTCGTCGGATGCGATATCCCCGATTCCAAACTGCAATTAATGGCTGATGTAACAGTGAATGACATGGGTTCTGAGAGGTAACTTCTGTGAGACGCGTACTCTGGATCAGTCTCATCCTGTTTTCGGCACAGTTATTCGCCCAAAGCACGATTCCCGCCGGCACAATTCTTCCCGTGGCATTGAACTCTTCTCTGAATTCACGAAAGGTCAAGTCTGGACAAGTTATTACGGCGCGCGTTATGCAGGATGTTCCGTTGTCTCCAGGATCCACGATTCATGCTGGCGCTAGAGTTGTCGGTCACGTAGTCAGCGTCAAAGCAAGGGATGGCGCAAATGGCGCACAAATGTCTGTCCGGTTCGACGTTCTCGTAATTTCCAAGGGGCGGATTCCGATCACGACCAATCTGAGGGCATTGGCGTCGGCAATGGCGGTAGAGGATGCACAGATTCCAGAGAGCGGGCCCGACCGAGGAACCTCACAGGCGGCGTGGACCACAAATCAGGTTGGAGGCGAAGTGGTCTACCGTGGCGGCGGGCCGGTTGCAAATGGACTACAGTCTGTCGGGGAACCAACATACGGGGGCGTGTTGGTGCGTGTTTCAGGCAAGCCCGGCACAGAGTGTCGGGGTGAGGTCGAGGGCAACGACCACCTGCAAGCTTTGTGGGTGTTTTCCTCCGATGCTTGCGGAACCTATGGTTTTGCTGACCTGGCCATTGTCCATGCAGGCCGGACTGATCCAGTAGGGGAGATTACCCTGGCGTCGGACCGCGAGGACGTTAACGTGAGGGCTGGCGGTGGAATACTGTTGCGGGTGGGAAAAGCGCCAGAGTCGCGGAATGATTCTTCGGCGAACCCGACACCGTTTTGAAACTTAGTGGGTCGATTTCATTCCTCGCGCAGCAACATCGTGGGTTCTACTGACAGTGCGCGTTGCGCCGGAATCCACGCAGCCAACAGCCCCAGCAATGACATAGCGAATACCACGCCAGCCAATACCAATGGATCGCGTGGAGTTGCCTGATACACGATCGATGCCAGCACCCGACTTGCCAGGACCCCCAGGAGCAATCCTGCCACGGAACCAATCGCCAGCAGTTTGAATGCGCGTCCCAGCGCGGTCTGTAACACTTCTTTTGGTCTCGCGCCGAGAGCCATGCGGATCCCCAACTCTTTCAGTCGCTTGCTGACCGAGTACGCTGCCATTCCAAAGATGCCGGTGACCGAGAGCATTGCACCCATCACTCCCAGCACACCCAACGACAAGGTCGCCATACGCGAAGGAAACAGAGCACTCCCCAGTTCCTGGTTCCAGCTGCGGATGGTAAACGGCAGCCCTGGATCCAACTTCTGCACGGCAGTCTTGATGGCCGCCGTCAGCTGCTGCGGATTGCTATTCGAGCGCACTACCACGCCCACGTCGATGGCCGTCGACTGCAAAACGGGGAGAAACATCGCCGGCTGTGGAGCCTCCGCGAGCGCCGCATACTTCCCATCTTCTACAATGGCCACTACCTGGGTGCGTGTTCCATCTTGTAGCTTGAAGTAACTGCCGATCGCGTTGGCGGGCGAGCCAAAGACTCTGCGTGCAAACTCCTGATTCACGACGGCTACGCGTGGCGCGTTTTTGTCGTCATGCCAGGTGAAAGCCCGGCCCATCACCAAAGTTGTCCGGGCCGCATCGAAGTATTCGGGAGATATCTTGTACGTCATGGCATCCGCAGCGGCATTCGATAGCCTCAGGTCCGACGTTTTGTCGGTAAAGACATTTGAGTCGTTCGCGCCGTAATACAACGGTAGACGATCCACCGACCCCACAGACTGTACGCCGGGAATGGTCTTCAAGTCATCGATCATGCGCTTTTGCATAGTCAGGGCTTCGTCGCCGCTGTAGCCGGCCATGCTGAAGGCAGTTTCCACCAGCATTGCACCCCGCGGTTCAAAGCCGAAATTGCTGTGCAGCGAGCGCATAAGCCCACGCACGGCGACCAGCGAAGAAGTCACCAGCACGGCGCAGATGGCAATCTGTACGACCAGCAACAGGTCCCGGAGAGTGATCCGCCGCCCCAGAATGCCGGTTGATCCCGATTTGATCACTTGATAGGGATCGGTGCGAAGCACCTGCCTTGCCGGGACCGCGCCAAAGAGAAACCCGCTAGCCAAGCTCAACAGCAGGGCTACTGCATAGACGTTTGCGTCCGGGTGTATTGGGATCTGGATGGGGGCGGTTGGAAGAGGCTGCCACACGCTCAGCCCGCGCAAAAGCACAATGCTTCCCCATAGCCCGACAGCGCCTCCAATCAATGAGATCAGCAGAGCTTCGGTAAAGAGCTGCCTCAGAACGCGCAAGGGGCGCGATCCCAGCGCGAGTCGCAGAGCAATCTCACGGGAGCGGTCGGAGGCGCGCGCGGCAAACAGACTGCCCAGATTGGCGCAGGCGGCCAACAGAATTAGTCCCGCAAGCAACATCAATCCTGCAAGAAACGCCCGCATCGGACCTCCCAACCAGTCGCCAGTAAGACCTGGACGCATCAAGGTGAAGGTCATTTGGCCGTCGTCTTTCGGGTAGCTTCTTTCGAGGTAGGCCCCGACGGAGTTCAGATCGCTGGCAGCCTGTGCCGGAGTAACTCCCGCTTTTAGATGTCCCAGCACCATCAGGAGGCCGCGGCTCCCGCGCTGGTTCAGCATATTCGTGCCTTCGATTTGTTCCTGGTTGACTATCGGTACCCAGAAATCGGGGAAGACAAACGAAATAGTGCCGCGAAATTCCGCGGGTGCCACACCGAGGATGGTGAACGGATGCTTGTTCAACTGAACCACACGGCCCACCACGCCGCGATCGTCCTGAAAATGGGCGTGCCAAAACGCATGGGTGAGCACGATATAGGAAACGCTGTTTGGGCCACGCTCATCGCTGCCGTGAAAGAAACGGCCAAGATACGGCTGAATGCTCAACGCGTCGAAGTAGTTCCCGGTGACCTCCATGGTCCAGGCGCCGTATGGATTGTTGCCGGTATCGAGGCCAACCGGAGCGACGTTATATGCGGCCAAATCCTCGAAGCTGCGGTTGCGATCGCGCAGATCGAGATAGTCGGGATAAGATTCGGTCACGTCTTTATCTTTCCCGCGCTCAATTCCGTAGAGGCTTTGGGCCTGAGGCACATCGATAGGGCGCAGAATCAGAGCATTCAACACAGCGAAAACCACGGCGTTCGCGCCAATGGCCAAAGCCAGCGTGCCCACTGCCACAACCGTGAAGCCGGGAGACTTACGCAGCATACGGAAAGCGAAGCGCAAATCCTGGAACACCGATTCGACGAAGGTTCCGCCGGCGGCTTCGTGGCATTCCTCTTTCACGCCTTGATAGCCGCCGAACTCGATGCGCGCTATGCGCTCGGCCTGAGCACGAGAAAGGCCCGAGTGCTCGAGATCATCGGCACGATGCTGTAGGTGGGCGTGAAGCTCGTCCTCCATCTCGGCATTCAGCTGTGACCGCCGAAACAGAGTGGCGATACGGAAGCGAAGCGAGTCAAAAAGTCTCATACTTCCTCCGGTTGCACCGAGAGTGCCGCGCCCATCGCAGTCGCGAGCCGATTCCAGCTGTCGGTCTCTTGACGCAGTCGCTTGCGGCCGGCCGCGGTGAGTTCGTAAAACTTAGCTCGGCGATTGTTCTCCGACGTGCCCCACGTAGCCTTGAGCAGTCCCTGACGCACCAGGCGGAACAGACCGGGATAGAGTGCACCCTGTTCGATCAGCAGTGCGTTGCCTGATATTTGCCCGATGCGCAGCAGAATGCCGTAACCATGCAGCGGGCCAAGGGAGACTGCCCTCAGAATGAGCAGATCGAGAGTGCCAGGAAGTAGTTGAGCTTGGTCGGCCACCAATCCTCCTAAGATGGTTAGGAGACTAACGCAGTCACTCCTAAGCTGTCAAGGGGAAGTGAAGTGGGGATCACAGACCCGAATGATCAACCCGAGATTGGGGTCACGGATAGATGGTGGAGGCGGCGGGAGTCGAACCCGCGTCCGAAAATGTTACTGGTCAAGAGCCTACATGCTTATTCCAGTTCATGCCCCAGGCATTACCCTGGGACGTTCGCGGCCCCCGCTCAGAACGGACAAGAAACGGTTACCGCTAGCCTGATGATCTCATCCGCCCTACTCAGACGTGGCAGGGAAGACCAGCCCGCTGTGTGACGTCCGCTCGCAGCCCACGGGCGAAGCTGCGGAAGACGGCAACTTAATTAATTAAGCTGCGTATGCCATCTGTTGATTGGCAATTATCATTTTGCACGCGATTACGGGTGTGTGCACCCCGGCATGCCTCTTGGCCGTAAGCATCTCCGTCGAAGCCGTGACGCCCCCACTGGTGGGAATTGGCCTTGCAAAGAACTGCTCCCATTCTACAAGAACGAAAGTCCAATCCATTAGATGACGAAAGTCCTTGCTGGGACTTATGTTGCGCTCCACCCATGTCCTCCCTGAAAGACTACTTCGCGCTCTCAGCCGCTTTCTGTCCGATCATAACCGCATCCTGCATCTGCTGGAATAGTTCGCCTACAGCCGCGGGAGAGTGCGACATCAGGATGGTGTTGCTCTTATCGTTCGCCCCAATTTCTTTCAAGGTGTCGAGATACTGCGTCACCAGCACCAGCATCATGACATCTTTGGGCGTTGATCCCTCCACTGCCTGGGCGAATGCCTCAACGGAATCCTTGAGCCCGTTGATAATCGCCTTCCGCTGGTTCGCGATACCTTGCCCCTGCAATGCCTTGCTTTCCGCCTCTGCTTCAGCCTGCTTGACCTTCAAGATCTTTTCCGCCTCGCCCCTCGCGCTGGCTGCCACCTGTTCGCGCTGCGCAGCATTAATTTCATTCATCGCCGCTTTCACTTTTTCGTCAGGTTCAATATCGGTTACCAGAGCCTGGTCGATAGCGTATCCATACGTCTTCATCACATCATCCAAACCCTCCTTAATTGCTACGGCAATGTCGGATTGTTGGAGGAAGGCATCGTCCAGATTCATCTTGGGCACGTGTCCGAGAATGACATTGAACACGTACGACGAAATCTGCTGCTTGGGATTCGCCAGCTTGTAGAAAGCCTCGTAGACCTTATCGGGAATCACGTGGTACTGCACGGAGACGGGGATCTTCACGAAGACGTTATCTTTGGTCTTGGTTTCCACATCGAGGGCAAGCTGCTGCACTCGCAAGTCGATACGTCCGGCGATCTGGTCCAGCCAGGGTAGTTTGAAGTTGATGCCGGCCGTGGCCACACGTTGAAACTTACCCATGCGCTGAATTACCGCAGCTTGAGCCGTCATCACTTGGAAGAATCCGCTCAAGATCGTGCCGACTACAAACAAGAGCACAATCCCGTACAGCAGAAACATTGCTCCCTGACCTGCATCCATGCGTGATTCTCCTTAGAGTGCTGCGTTCGGAGGCATGATACGGCTTTCAACTGCCGGGAACAATTACTTTCGGGGATTCACTTCTTGACTCCGCATCCAGAGCGTCTATCCCGCATAATAATCCGTGGCCCATTTCCTGAAACTCGCGGCACTCACTCCTCTGATCCTGCTGACGTCGCTTCTGTCGCAAACCCCCGATCCGCCCCGCCCGCCCACTTTCTACCGTGACGTCCTCCCGGTCTTGCAGCTGCATTGCCAGAGCTGCCATCGCGCCGGCGAAATCGGCCCGATGCCTCTTGTGACCTACGAGCAGTCCCGCCGCTGGGCCACACAAATTCGCGGTGCGACTCGCGCCAAATCCATGCCGCCCTGGTTCGCCGATCCATGCTGCGGCCACTTCGCGGACGATCCCTCACTCAACGCCGACGAGATCGCCACACTCTCAGCCTGGGTCGACGGTCACGCTCCTGCGGGCAATCCACGCGACGCTCCACCCCCACCGCGCTGGACTAGGGGCTGGAACATTCCACAGCCCGACGTAATAGTGAGCATGCCGAAAGCGGTTACCATTCCTGCGAAGGGTGACGTCGAATACACGTACGAAGTTGTCCCCACGAATTTCACTGAAGGCAAATGGGTGCAAATGTCTGAGATGCGCCCTTCCAGCCGCGCCCACGTGCATCATGCGGTCGTCTATGTTCGTCCGCCCGAGTCAGACTGGCTGCGGGCGGCGCCTCTGAACCAGCCATTCACCGCTTCCAGCCTGCACGATGAGCATCTCCGTCACCAGGCCCACGAGACCACCAGCGACTTGCTGCTCGTCTACGCGCCCGGCAGCTCGCCCGACCGATGGCCGGATGGTATGGCGAAGTTCATCCCCGCCCACTCCGATCTCGTCTTCCAAATGCACTACACTACGAACGGCCACGCTGACAGCGATCGCACCAGCATCGGCATGGTCTTCGCCAAGCAGCCGCCGGCGCAGCGCGTCATCACGTTGCAACTTGCCAACGACCACGACGCCATCCCTATTCCCCCGAACGCAGACAACTATCGCGTAGAAGTCCACGGGACTTTGCCTAACGATTGTGTTCTGCTCAGTTTCTTTCCCCACATGCATCTGCGCGGCAAGCGCTTCGAATACAACATCGTTCATTCTGCTAAAGACCGCCTCGACAAAAGCGTCGAAACCCTGCTGCGCGTGAACTACGATTTCTACTGGCAGCTCAGCTATCGCCTGGCTGAGCCTCGTTTCCTCAAAGCCGGAACCGAGTTGCAAGCCGTCGCCTGGTACGACAACTCACGCCAGAACCGCCATAATCCCGATCCCGACAGCGTCGTCAGATGGGGCGATCAGACTTACAACGAAATGATGGTGGGATTCTTCGACGTGGCCGTTCCCGCGGACATGGACAAGTCCCAGTTCTTTATCCGGCACAACAACTAGAAGAGAACAGCAGCGCCTTTCAATCGTGCTACACTGGCCCGTTTTCCGAGGATAATTCCAGTGCGCAAACTCTATCTGTTCATCGTGGTCGTTGCCCTGTGCTCGCCCTCAGTTGCCCAGACTCTCTCCCGAGGCCTCCGCCAGCAAATCGACTCCGTCGCCACGGACGCCCTAGCCAAGACCGGCGTCCCCAGCGCTTCCATCGCGATCGTTCAGGACGGCAAGATTGCGTACCTGCAAGCTTACGGCGATGCTCGCCTCGATCCCCGCACTCCTGCGCGTCCTGATATGCGTTACAGCATCGGCTCCGTCAGTAAACAGTTCACGGTTGCGGCGCTTCTTCTCCTTCAGGAGCAAGGCAAGCTCTCGTTCGACGATAAAGTTTCGAAATTCATTCCCGACCTCACCCGCGCCAACGAAGTCAGCATTCGCCAACTGCTTTCGCATACTTCCGGATACCAGGATTATTGGCCGCAGGATTACGTCATGCCGATGATGCTGGAGCCGACCACTGCGCAAAAGATCATGGATAGTTGGGCGCACAAGCCGCTCGACTTCGACCCCGGCACAAAATGGCAATACAGCAATACCAACTATGTAATTGCGGGCGTGATTTTCGAGAAAGCCAGCGGCACGAGTCTCCTGCAATTTCTGCGCGAGAAGATTTTTGCTCCGCTTGGCATGAAGAGCGTTGCCAATATTGACCAGGATAGCCTCGCTACAACCGATCCAGTCGGATACATGCGCTATGGGCTGGGACCGCTGCGGCCCGCGCCAAAAGAAGGGAAGGGCTGGTTGTTTGCCGCCGGAGAACTGGCCATGCCGGCCGAAGATTTGGCCCGCTGGGACATCTCCGTCATGAATCAAACGCTTTTGAAGCCGTCTTCCTATCGCCAGTTCGAAACGGAAGTCGTGTTGAATAATGGAGTGGGCACGCGGTACGGTCTGGGGTTAGATATTGGTACCGAAGAGGACCGCCGCACCGTTGGCCATTCCGGCGAGGTCTCTGGCTTCACCGCGCAGAACACTATTTTTCCGGATGACCACGCGGCCATTGTCGTACTGACCAATCAGGACGCGGTGGATGCCTCCGGGCAAATCGCGCGTGCCATCGCATCCTTGCTTTTCGTCACCGCTGATTCCGCGACTCCACAGAAACTTGCCCAAGCGCGCAAGATTTTCGACGGCCTTCAGCATGGTACCATCGACCGCTCATTGTTTACTCCGAATGCCAACTTCTACTTCAATGATGTGGCGCTGAAGGATTTTGCCACTGGACTAGCCCCTCTGGGATCCCCCGAGGAGTTCACACAGACCGGGCAGGAACTTCGCGGTGGAATGATCCTGCGCAGATATCGCGTGAGATTTGCCCAGAGAACCTTGCGGGCTTGGACTTTCGAAATGCCAGACGGCAAGCTCGAGCAGTATCAGATCTCAGTACAGCCATAACCGCCTGGAGGTTTCAACCCGACTTCGCTCTCTCTTGCTCATCCTCAACCGATTCCGCAACCGGTTGAGGCCGCCGGTTCCAGCGAGCATGCTCCCGGTAGCCGCTTCGTAGTTTCCCTATTGTCTTTCCCATTGCGACCGACCCGAGGGCCACATGCTCAATCTTCACTCCCGCCACACGTATCGTTTTTAACCAATGCAAACCGCTGCTGATTACACATCCGCACTGCGAGCAATCAGGATTTCCACCAAAGATGCAGGGTTCCACTTGAGTCTTCAGATCAGCGGAAAAGTTGGTGGACATGCGAGCGAACATGCAGTCTTCCGGGCTTTGCGGAGGATTGCGAATCGCCTCGGCAAGTCCCGGACTCATCAGCAACTTGGGATGCCGCTCCCGCGCTCTTAGCAATGCTTCCGCTACCGTCTGCCGGTCCAGGTCCGTCAACATCTCCGCACTGGCCTCGTTTTTCTGGGGCGTGTAAAGACTGATCCAAATCCGTGCCACCTCGGGGCGGGCGCTCCAAAAAGCGATGTATTCCTCAATGTATCCGGCCCTTTGCAGCATGGGACGAGTGATGGTTCCGTGGATGTTCACGCGGCAGTCCGCAATGTTCTTCAATATGCGTTCGTAGGTGGCTGGTTTGCGCCGCAGGTCGTGGTGTTCGGGGAGCCCGTCCACCGAAACCGCAACCTTCACTCGCTGGAGTCTGGTCCACTCCGGGGGAACGGGAATTACGGCGCTGGTCACCACCATCGAGTGCACGCCCATCTCGCTCAGCACGGGTAGGACCCTGCTCAGTTCACGATGACGGACGAGGGGCTCTCCCCCAACCAGTGAAACGTGAAGCGGCCGATATTGTCGGACCAGGCTGAGGATGCCATCGACAAGTGCGTCTCCCCGGTAATCGGCCAGGCCTCGCAGCGTGACCGCACCCCCCAGGTGATCCTCTCCGTATGCGTAACAGCCTGGGCAACTGAGCGGGCATTCCCGTGTGATTTCGATCGACAGCATCGGCGTACTTCCACCCAGAATCGACTTCCAGGCGGACAGCAGTTCCGGAAACCGAATTCCGGGTTCGCCCTTGACTGCACTCATAGATAAATACCCAAATCAAATGGATGCGGGGCGCCTCAAATGGTTGCACTTTGTAGGCACACCAGTTGAACCATGAGTGGTTGCGCAGGCACTGATCCAACGAGCCAAAAATACGGTCTGAGTCAAATGAATTTGATTCTCTTGTTCCGCAAAGAAAACCAGATTTCGCGGCGCGATTCGCCCTGGTGCGCCAGCCACGAGAGCCACTGTTTGCGATCCTTAACGCAGAGGGTTTTCATTGCCGCGGTTGTTGGCCTATTACCTAAGATATCTTGTGCAGGTGCGCCTGCCGCGTAATCCTCGCTAGATGAGCCCTGAATCTGAGCAGTTGCGTCCGTTGCGCTCAAGCATCTTACTTTGTGGCTTGCTGTTACTGGTGACCGCGATCTGCGGCTGCGCTCAGAATACGCTGCCCTTCGAGGTTTCCAACCCCAGCAACAAGAAGTGGTCTCCGGCGGAAGCAACCCGCATTTACGATTCCGCATGCGATCTCCTGGCTCGCACCATTCGGCCGGAAAAGCCGCCTCATCTGCGACCTAGATTCCGTCTGGTTTTGGGCGCGGAGAGCGACCAATTCGTGAACGAAGGTGGCCTTACGGAGATCCATCTCAAGTCCTGGAATCCGGAAAAATTCGCTGAAGGTGTGGTCGTAGTAGGGGTTCGCGACGTGCTGCGAGCGGATGAGCTAGCCCGCGTAGTGCATCAGTCGGTGTCTCTTGCGGCCGCTACCATCAATGTGCACGAACTGGGCCGGCAATAACCGTAGCTTCGGGCGTCGCCGCTGACAGCTTCGACTGGATTAGAGCTTCAACCCGGTTCCACACCTTGGGATCACATTCAATCTCGATATGGGGCCTGAGGAAGACGTGGTTGAACCACGGGTATCCGTCGCAACTAACCGGGCTCTGGCTGTAATCGAAACGAAAATTCCCCACAATTTCGGTATGTTCCGGATCCGCGGCGCGAATCTGGTGCCGGCCATGTACTAGCCCGTGCGGCTGATAAAAGTTAACCGCTTGGACTACATTGCCAGGGATGACGGCATCGTTCTCGCCACTCTTCGAAACGCTGTCCACCTGAATGGTAAGCAGAACCGGAATCCCGTCCTTGTCCAGTTGGCGCGCCAGCGTCACCGTCTCGGATGCACCCCAACTGTGGCCATAGATAATAATGCGAGCCTGCCGCTTTTCTTCCGGCGACAAGTTTCCATCGTTGTCCGTATCCAGATGCCGTAGAAGCTCGTGGTAAGCCTGATCGCCGTGGTGATTCTCAAACACCTTTACGTAGACACCCGCGGGATAGGAGTTGCGCAAATGCTCGGCCAACTGGACAGTGCTGTGAATGTGGGCATTGGGCTTGACAAAGCCACCCACGAAGCCGATCACCGTGGCCGGTTGCGTCGAAATCGTGATGGTGCCGGGGGTAGAGCTTGGCGAGTCCGCTTCTCCGCAGGCTAGGGCAGCCCCGAGAAAGAAGAAAAGAAAGCCAACCGAAATACGCGCGCAGCGCATAAACGGAAGGGCATCATATCAAAAATATCGGTCGACAGGTAGAGTCGATCTTCTGTGTCCCGATTGGCTCTGGGGGCCTTGGTTAGGCCCGTTTTCGGGGTCGGGCAGGCGGAGCAACACCTTCCGGTTCGCCGGTATGCTCGGGGCTCTCTCCGGGTTCCGGAAAGTCGGTGTCCGCAGCTTTCAGCATGGGATCCTGGTCGCGGTGGCCGAGTTGGCCTTGCATGGATGTATTGCCTTGTTGGTCTTTCTCCTCTTGCTCAAGGGCGCCTTTGAGGCGATCCTGATCCTGGCTGTGGGTATGAGTCATCGATGAAAGCTCCTGCGACTAGCCTATCGTGAAATCTGTCGAATGCAACCGATTTTGTGTTGTATAGAGCTGGGAAAAATCCTATATTGCCTCTAGGCAAGGAGCGCACTATGAACCGCTGGGTTCGGGCATTGCTCGCGATTTTTGTTTTGGCGTCACTGTTGGCGCCGCAGGCCGCCTGGGCAAGGGGAGCGAAGAACAAACATCACGTGCAGCATCATAAAGTGCGCCATGTGAAACGCCATCACGCTCATCGGACGGGAGCCTAGCCTCCGTTCGTACAGCCATCCTGGTTTCTTCGGAACACCTCTGAGATGCTACTGGCGAGCCCCGTCTTTGGCCGGGAATGCCATCTTGCGGAGCTTTTCACGCGCCTGCAGCGCCTCATTAGAGTGGGGATAGCGCTGGACCACGTGTTTCAGTTCGGCGATACCGTCTTCCTTCTGGCCGAGTTCGATTAGTGACAAACCCTTTTTCAGATCAGCGGAAGGCGCCTTGTTGCCGGTGGGAAAGTTCTGCAACACCTGGTCATAGTTCTTGACTGCGCCCTGAAAATTACCCTGCTTGTAGTTGATCTCGGCCAGATAGAAATAGGCGTTGCCAGCGAGGTCAGTGGAGGGGTAGAACTTGAGGTAATCGGAAAATTCCTGTGACGCCAGATCGTTTTTCCCGGCGTTGTAATCGCGCAAAGCATTTTGATAGAGAACATCGGGCGGGGGCGCCTGCGCCAATGCCTGTTGCTGGGCCTGCTGCGCGGCCTGCGCGGCGGCTTGGTTTTGCTGGCCCGCCTGTAGATCATCGAGTTGCTTGCTGATTTTTGCCAGACGGGCTTTTAGCTCATCCACGGAGTCATTGAGTGACTGGATCTGACCGGAAACCTGATCCGTTCTACCGGTGCCATCGCTCTGTAGCTTCTCCAAGCTGCCCTGTAAGGAAGTGATGGCCGCCGTGACTTTGTTTATGCTGTCGGTATTCTGGTCCATCAGATTCTTCATAACGCCCATGCGCTCGTTGAAAGACTGCTGCATTTGCGTCATCTGGTCCTGAAGTGCCTGCACTTGGGTCTGGAGTTGAATCATTTCCTTGCTGGCCCCACCAACCGGCAGGACGCCAAGCGAGAGAACGATCAAGATAACTAGAAGCACCGAACATTGCCGTGTTTTCATGGTTGGTTCCATTTGTTTGGAGAGTTCCAATCCCGGCTCCAGCTTGAAAAAACGGATTCCGAGAACACTATTGTGCAGGATAGCGCGTTCCAGAAACAGTTGTCTTGCGGGGTTCCACAGTCATTACCGCATGGCCAGATATTAAAGTGAGCACGGGGCGGTTTCCCGCCCCGCACCCGGCAGAATTACTTCTGGTAGACGAAATGACCGCGCCGGTTCTGCTGCCAGCAGGCCTCGCTGGATTCGGTGCAGAACGGTTTTTCCTTGCCGTAGCTGATCGTCTTGACACTGCCGGCGGGAACACCGCCCTGGGTCAAGGCGTTCTTGACGGCATTGGCGCGATTGTCGCCCAATCCCAGGTTGTACTCGGTGGATCCGCGCTCGTCGCAGTGTCCTTCTACCGTGAAATGGATATCAGGATGCTGCTTCAGGAAAGCAATGTCCCCTTGCAGTGCAGTCTGCTGATCGGCGCGAACGTCCGCTTTGTCGTAGTCGAAGTACACATCCTGCACATTCTGTGCGAACAGTTCTTCCTCCGTTGGCCCAGCCGCGGGTGGCGGAGGCGGAGGCGGCGCCGTCACGGTAACCCGGGCAGTGGCGGTTTGAGTTCCGCCTGCGCCCTTCGCCGTCAGTGTGTAGGTTGTGGAATCGGCCGGTGTCACCTGCTGAGAGCCGCTGGGCTGGACCGCTCCGATGCCGTCGATGCTTACGTCGGTGGCGTTACTGGTTTCCCAGGAGAGAGTCGTTGACTGCCCCTTGTCAACCGTGTTGGGATTTGCGGACAACGAAGCCGTTGGCGCCGGCGGTGGTGGCGGCGGTGGTGGCGGCGGTGGTGGAGTTTTCTTGTGGCAGGCGCCCAGGAACAGCACGGCACCCAACGTGAACATGAGTGTGATCCACTTCAGTCGTTGCTGCTTCACTTTTCCTCCCTGCGTTGTCGCGCACGTGGCGCGCGTTGAATCCGAGCTGGCGGCCGGATGCCGCCTCCCCTATGACCATCACAAAAACAGTGCTGGGAAAAAGAATCGATACTAATAATCTACTACTTCCAGCTCCAATTCGGTTGCGTATTGCTTCCTGTGGATGTTAACTGCTTTTGGTTGCTTCCATCCGCCAGCATGGTCCAGACTTGCTCCCCGCCGGAACGGCTGGATTGAAAAACAATGTGCCGCCCGTCCGGCGACCACGAAGGAAAATCATTGCGTCCGCCGTCGTGCGTAAGCTGCACCCATTGTTTGCTGGCGATGTCCATGATGTAGATGTCTTCGGCTCCCGGCGCTCCCGGGCCATAGTGGCGAATCCAGGAAAATACCAGAAACTGCCCGTTGGGTGACCACGCGGGGGAAACAGCGTATCCCTGGTCGGTCATTTTCTGGACGTTGGTTCCGTCGCTTTCCATGGTGTAGATCTGCGGCAGATCGGTACGACCGCTGACCCAGGCAATCTGCGCACCCGTCTTGCGATTCCATACCGGCGACACATCGGGCATTTTGGAAACAGTCAGACGCTTCAAATTCCCGCCCGATTGGTCTACTACGTAGATTTCCGGGTCGCCGCTGCGAGAGGAGGAAAAGGCCAGTCTGCTCCCGTCGGGTGACCATGACGGCGAAAGATTGGTACCCCCGAATCTCGGAAACGAGAGCAGCCGGTTCAGGTCCATGGAATACATCAAAATGTCCCATCCCGACTTGGTCAGCGAACTGAAGGCCAGTCGTGTGCCGTCGGGGGATATGCGGGGCGAGAGTGAAATGCTACCCAGATGCGTAATCTGATGCTGGTTGACGCCATCGTAGTCCATGGCCCAGATTTCCTTGTTGCCTTTTCCGCCGGCCCTTACGAAGAAAATCTGGCTTTCGGCAATTCCTGCGATGCCGCCACCCAGGCGGAAGATGATCTCATCGGCAAACTTGTGAGCGATACGTCGAGCTGCGTCCGCCGTCGCGGCATCTGTGTACTGCTTGCCCAATACCTGTGGCGACGAGACGTTCTTCACGTCATACAGCCAGCCCTGCACGGTCAAATTGTTGCCGGAAGCGCCCAGGTTTCCGAATGCCAGCATTGATGCGTTCGGCGGCGGTCCGTTCCAGGCATCGAAGCGCACATCGGGTGGGTTGCCGGGAACTGCCAGGGGATAGAAGCTCTTCGACACCATGTCGAAGATTCCGGCACTGTACAGGTCATTCCACAAGGTTTCATTGAAAACCTTAAGGAGGTCGGGATTTTGACTATCTTTGGTCGAGGCGGCGAAATCCGGCGCCGCCAGGCGAACTTTCTCTACGCCCAAGCCCGTACCGCCGCGAACCCAGTCCTGGGCTACGCTCGGCGTCAGTAATGCGAACAGAACAAACCAATACAAAAAGCCGTTCATTGATGCCCCTATTTCCTGGCGAGATCAAACCACCACTCCACTGAAATCTTACTGCCTGAATAATCCGACGGGAGGGGACCGAAAGTGTCAATGCGCTGGAGCGCTCGCAGCGCAGACTGGTCGAGAGAAGGTACACCGCTCGACTGTTCCACCTGCACATTGGTGGGATGCCCGTCCCGCGTGACATCAAAAACTAGATATGCTCGGCGCGCGTCGGTGATGCCCGGATCCACTTCGTATTTTAGCCAATTTTCCGAGACCTTCTGCTGAATCACCCTTACGTACCAGGCGTAACGTGTACCGAAATCCCCTCCGCCTCCGGTGAGGCCAAACCCCCCTTTTGCTCCTCCAGCGCTGAAGATTCCATAGGGCCCGCTGACGGGTCCGCCTTCGCCAAATGGAACCACGTTGCTGGCTTCTTCCGCTGGTTGCGGCGGCGGCTTGCGGCGGGTTGAGCTTGTTTTCGGTTTTTGCTTGGTTTCCTTGTCCGGAATAGGGATCGTGTCTGGTTGCTGTTCTTCGGCCTTCGGTAGCGACTGCGTTACTCCCTTCGACTCATTAGCCAGCACGTTTTGCGTCTCGGTGGGATTCGCGGGAAGCGGCACTGTGCTGACCAGGGTCACGCCCATGGCATCTCCAGTCCCTCCGATCCCCCAGGTGTCGCGCCGTCCTCCGCCAGCGACCGCGGCATAGAGCACGATGCAGCCAGCGACTGCAACGTGCAAGCCCACCGACCAGGCGACGTTGTGGCTCCAGCGGTCGTGCTCAAAAAAAATCTCAGGGTTGGTTGCCATGGCTTGCCAGCGGTTGGGTCACGATACTGACATTCGTGATTCCCGACTGTTTGACTGAATCCATCACCGTAGCGAAGGCCCCAAAGGGCACGTCTTCGTCGGCGCGGATAAAAATTGGTTGATGTTGTGGATCGCGAATCTTCGCCCGCAATTGGGTGGCGATTTCGTTGATGTTGATGGGGCTATTACCCAGGAAAACGCGCTGTTGCTTGTCAATGCTGAGGACCAGCCGTTCTTCCGTGATTTCTTTCACTGTGCGGGTCTTCGGCACATTGACTTCAATTCCCGACTGCAAGACGGGCGCCGTAACCATGAAAATGATCAGCAACACCAGAACCACGTCCACCAGCGGGGTGATGTTGATCTCCGAGAGCGAAGTTTGTGTGCGTCCGTGGGCGGTAGTGAAAGCCATTACCGGCGCACCTCGACGGACTGCAAGGGGCGCTCAATCGCGTTCAGCATTTCCAGCGAGAAATCGTCTTCGCGGGCCGCGAATTCGCGAATGGAGCTGCCGATAAGGTTGTATGCAATCACAGCGGGAATGGCGGCAACCAGGCCGGCTGCCGTGGTGATCAGGGCCTCCGAAATGCCCGGGGCCACTGCCCGCAACGTGGCGGCGCCTGCGGTACCCAAACCGTGGAACGCATCAATGATGCCCCAGACGGTCCCGAACAAACCGATGAAAGGCGTTACCGCTCCAGTAATGGCGAGCCAGGGCAGGTTGCGTTCAAAGCGAGTGAGTTCTTCCGAAGCAGCGATTTGCATGGCGCGCTGCACTGCGGTGGGATTCGTGATGGACCCCCCGTTGCCACCCTGCCGTCTGTATTCGTCGAAGCCGCCATTAAATACCGCCACCAGAGGGCTGGGCTTGAACTGTTCAGATACGGTAGCCACGTCTTGTAGGTGCTGGGCCTTGCGAAATGCCCGCAAAAAGCGTCCGCTCTGCACGCGCGCCCGCCGCAGGAGACTCCACTTGGAAAGAATGATGGCCCAGGAAATCACGCTGAACAACAACAGAAGAAGAATTACAACCTTGGCAACCGGGCCGGTCTGCCCCAAGAGGTCAACGATGTCGCCGCCGATTAAGGCCGCCAGCAATAGAGAGAAATGCATTTTTCCTTATGAGAAGAACGTCCTCGATTATAAACGATCATTTCCTGTTTCTCCGGTTGCTTCTGCGGCAACGTATCTCATGCATTAACGGGTTTCCCGTGTCCGCATGGGCCAAGGATCGCGGGGTATATATTGGTTCACTTACCGATACACTCTGTGACCTGCCTGACGCCGCAATACAACAGGCTCCACGCAAGCGTTTCGTGCTATGCTGCGCTCAAACTCCTGCATTCCGGGACTGACAGTGCTCGCCGAACTGCGGCTCGAAAATTACGCCGTGATCGACAACGTGGTGGTGGAGTTCGCCGCCGGCCTCAACCTGCTCACTGGTGAAACCGGAGCGGGGAAATCCATTCTGATTGATGCACTGGCGTTACTTCTCGGCGACAAGGCGTCCACTGATGTGATCCGCACTGGAGCCGATCGGGCTGTCATCTCGGCGGTCTTTGAAATCGAAGGTGGAACGGAGAAGACTGTCGCACGAATTCTGGAAACCAACGGAATCGATGCCGAAGATGGGCCGGTCATTTTGCGGCGGGAACTCGCAGCCGCCGGCAAAGGCCGCGTCTTCGTCAACAACCAACCTGCCACGGTGGGGGTACTTCGGCAACTGGCGCCGTATCTCGCAACCATCCACGCGCAGAACGAATCGCTCCAATCCTTCGATGCGGCTGCACGCCTCGAACTGCTGGATGCCTACGCTGGGACTCAGCTCGCGCCGACCGCCGAAGCGTTTGTTCACTGGAAGGGAATCGCTGGGCGCATTGACGAACTCGAGCACGGTGAGCAAGACCGCCTGCGGCTGCTCGATCTTTGGACGTTTCAAAAACGCGAAATCGAAGACGCCAGGCTGCGACCCAGCGAGGACGAGCAACTGGAGGGCGAGAAGCGTGTGCTGGCCAATGCAGAAAAGATTTACGGCGCGGCTATGAACGCCTTCGATCTGCTATATGAAGGGCCGGCCTCCACGTCTTCCTCTTTGCGCGCGGCGCAGAAGCACATCGAAGAACTTTCGCGCTACGAGCCCAAATTCCGCGAGGCGCTGGCGGCCATTGAGACGGCCCGCATCAGCGTGGAAGATGTGGGCGCGACGCTGCGAGATTATGCCGGAGGGATTCAGGCATCGCCCGAGCGGCTGGCGGAGTTCGAAGACCGTCTCGCGCTGATCGACCGGCTGAAACGAAAATATGGCCCGGCGCTCGAAGATGTGATTCGCAATGGCGAAGAAGTCAGCCGCAAGCTCTCCGAGATGGAGAATAAAGATGAAATCCTGAGCCAGCTTCGCCGGGAGCTGATGCATGCCGCTCAGGACTATCTTGCGGCCGCGCATGCCATTTCAAAGAAACGCTACGAAGCCGCCCGCAAGCTGGAGAAGCTGGTCGAAGCCGAGATCAACGATCTGGCAATGAAATCCAATTTCCAGATTGAAGTCAGCGGGAGCGACGAGGAAGGGAACTGGGCTGCGTCAGGGTTTGACCAAGTCGTGTATTTGATCACGACGAACCCCGGGGAACCAATGCGGCCGCTGGAGCAGATTGCGTCGGGCGGCGAGTTGTCTAGGGTGATGCTGGCTCTGAACGCAAGCGTGGAGACCTCAGCCGCGGGCAAGAAGGCGAAGACACTGGCCGTCCAAAGGACGATGGTCTTCGACGAGATCGACACCGGTATCGGCGGGCGGGCGGCGGAGGCGGTTGGCAAAAAGTTGAAAGCTTTGTCAAGGGCGAATCAGGTTCTGTGTGTGACTCACCTGCCTCAGATCGCGACCTTCGCGGATCAACATTATTTGATTGAGAAACGCATGTCCGGTGAGCGGACGAAGACGACCGTTCGTCTCATCACCGGCGAAGAACGCACCGAAGAGGTAGCGCGGATGCTGAGCGGCGCCAGGCTGACGGAGACCTCGCGGAAACATGCGGAGCAGATGCTGAAGGCGAATGGGTGAGCACGACGCAGTGTCGTAGAGAATTCCCCGACTTTGTTTCTCCGGTTTGTGAGAACAGGCGGGGATTTGTTGTCTAAGCGGCAGTCCACGCAGCCTTGGCTGATAAATAGGTGGTATAACAGGTGGTGGTGTATAGTAGGTAGTTATGAAATTCACGGTTGGCGGCACCGAGTTCCTCCTGAGCGCCACGGACGTAGAACACCGTATGCGTGAAGTAGAGCCTGAGGCCATCCGGGAGCTTTACGTCGAGGTAAATGGCGTCATGTTCCCGATCAAGCAGGCGTTCGCGCACGTAACCGGCATGCCTAGGGGCGCTTTTACGTCGCACGATGCGATGCGGGTATTCCGCAGACTCTCTCTGCGGATTGGCCCGGATTCGGGAACTCTGGGGGAGCGGTTATATACAGTCGTTAAGAGCCTGAACGAGTTCGACAAGAAAGAGGTTCACGGCGTGATGTCTGCGCTCGTGTTGGAGACGGATCGGGATCGCTGCCTCAGAGGCATCTACTTACGTGCTAAGACGAATGTCGAGAGCTTGCTATCACTGAGGTACGCAAAGGATTTTCAGGCGATCGCCATGATCACCCGAGCTCTCTTCGAGTTGGCAGTCGACATCAACCTCCTCACCAAGGTCCCAGACGCCGTGCGAAAGATTGCCACTTTCTCGGAGGTGGAAAAGCTGCGCGCAGCTAGGATGATAGTCGCCTTCAAGGCTGCTCACCCACATGCGCCACCCGACGCCACTATCCATGCCCAGTTCATCAAGAACAATGCTGACAGAATCGAAGCCGAGCGCGAGACCGTTTGGGGAGCGGAATCGAAGGTGAGTCACTGGTCAGGGCTCAGCCTCAGAAAGCGGGTTGCACTGCTGGGGCAGCCATTCGAGGAAGTGTACGAAATCAAGTACCCTCAACTGAGTTGGTACACACACGCCGCCGGGCTGACGGGTTTCGACCTCAAAGCGTCGTCTTTTGAAGCATTGGCCTCAACCCATCACTTTCTTGCCGCGCTGCTGTACAAACTGCTCTTGCGAGCCATCATTGACGAGTACCAACTGCTTAAGTCGGACAGCAAAATCCTCGACAAAATGAAACAGGCGGAACTAATGCCCTTCACGGACACGGACGCCGAGTTGTTGGCACTGGAGCGAGAGCTGCTAGGGTGATGGCGTTGCGATGGCTGGTGGAAGTAGGCCAAGCGAAAGCGGAAGTCGATGACAAGACCCCCTAAGCCTCCGAAATCAGACGAGCAGCGAGAAGCGGAAAAGCGTAGGAAGGCGTTTGCCGAAAAGCTGGAGCTTATCGCGGAATATCTCGGAGAAGATGATTTTGTCGCGGCGGTGAAGGCTTACAAGCCGGATGTCACGAAGGACGAATTACAGGAGTGGATTATGCTGTTTCGCGACGCCGTCCGCGAGAAGCGCGGGCTTTAGTGACGATCCGATCGAACTTTTCTTCGGCCTTCTTGAATTCTTCTTTGCTGAGCTTCTTGCGCTGGGACTCCACCAAGCTCTCGAAGCTCTCCACCAGAGCCGCCATCGACGATTTAGATTTCCTCACAGGTGCCGCCATTGCCGAACCCTTCTTGGACGCTGCGTCCGAACTGCTCATACATAGTCTAACCTACGCGGCAAGGTCAGCCGGGACTACGTAACCGAAGTAATCTGCTCGGCGACCTGAGGGAACGGGCGCACCATCGGCTGCCGATTCTTTTTCGCCCGCCAGAGATCGTACTGCGCCTGCATATTCATCCAGAGGTCTGGGGAAGTCCCCAAAGCGGCCGCCAGCCGAAGGGCCATGTTGGCAGAGATCCCGGACTTGCCATTCAGCACTCGTGACAGCGTCACACGGGTGACACGCAAAAGCTTTGCCGCCACGGACACGGCCATACCCCCGAGTTATTCTCGAAGTACCAAGCCTGGCGGCGGCGGATTGTGCATGCGCATAAAAGACCGTCCAGTAGCAGTCTAATACGAGGATCCCGATGTTACTCCTCCTGGAACGGGCGAGGACGCCCGCGCCTAAACACCAAGCTAATGACTCCGTTCGCCCTCCGAATTTCCCCGTCCGCTGCTAATCCTCTGCCTGTCAGTCGCTTACGTTGACCAAGAAGGTTCTTTCGGGTAAGCTTTAGCAATACAAACATAGTGGGAAAGTGTACCCTAATAGGAACTTTATCGTGCCTAATCAAGACGGCAAAACGCTGCTTTTATTGAAGCCCCGCGGGTTCTGCGCCGGGGTAGTCCGCGCCATTGATATCGTCCGCATTGCCCTGGAAGCCTTCGGACCGCCGATTTACGTCCGCAAGGAGATCGTACACAATCGTTTCGTTGTGGAGGAACTCCAGGCCAAGGGCGCCATTTTTGTGGATAGCGTGGACGAAGTCCCCAATGGCGAGCGCGTGATTTATAGCGCCCATGGGGTTTCGCCCGAAGTGCGCGAGGCCAGCGAGACTCGCGGACTGCGTGTGATTGACGCCACGTGTCCGCTGGTGACCAAGGTCCACGTGGAAGCGGTGAAGTTCGCCAAAGAGGGATATTCACTCATCCTGATCGGCCACCGCGACCACGATGAAGTGATTGGCACCTTGGGCGAGGCTCCTCTGGTCACTCAGGTCGTGGGGTCACCGGAGCAAGTCGAATCACTGACCTTGCCTGACCCCAATCGAGTGGCTTATCTGACCCAAACCACGCTGAGTCTGGATGAGACCAAAGACATTATTGCCGCGCTGCGCCGCAAGTTCCCTAATATTCAGGGGCCGCACGCGCAGGATATCTGCTATGCGACCGAAAACCGACAAGTAGCGGTTAAACACGTGGCTTCTGATGCTGACTTACTCCTGGTGGTAGGCTCGGACAACAGTTCGAATTCCAACCGGCTGGTGGAAGTCGCGCGCAACCTCGGCACAAGTTCCCATCTCATCGACAGTTTCCGAAACATTCAGCCGGACTGGCTGGAAGGGGTAAAAACCATTGCCCTGACCGCCGGAGCCTCAGCGCCCGAGTGCCTGGTGGAAGAAGTGGTCAAGTTTCTGGCGACCAAGGGCTTCAACAACGTGAACGAAGTGGAAGTTATGCCGGAAAACGTGCGCTTTGGTTTGCCGCCTGAGATCGTGGAGGCTATTGCCAGCGCCCCAGCAGGAGTAACTGCGGAGTAACCGATTTTCATGGACGAGACCCCCTCTTCGCCATTCGTTCCAGACTCGGCCGCACCCCAGCTTCGTTTCGGAAAGATCGATGACCTGGCCAGCCGGGTCGCTGCCGCCGTCGATGGCGCGCGCAAATTTCTCTTCTCCCAGCAACACGAAGAGGGCTATTGGTGCGGCGAACTGGAAGCGGACACGACGCTCGAATCCGACTACATCCTGTTGCAAACCTTGCTGGGCACGGGAAATTCCGAGCGCTTCCAGAAGTGTTGTAACTGGATTCTGCGACATCAGAACGATGATGGCGGTTGGGGGATTTACGCTGGTGCCCCTTCGAACATCAGCGCTTCCGTGAAGGCCTATTTTGGCTTGAAGCTGTCGGGGTTCAAGCCTGACCATCCTGCGCTCGTGCGTGCCCGCGAGCGGATCCTCGAAATGGGCGGGGTCACCGAGGCCAATACTTTTACCAAGATTTATCTGTGTTTTCTCGGGCAGTACGATTATGACGCGGTGCCGGCAATCCCGCCGGAGATTGTACTTTTCCCCAATTGGTTCTGGTTCAACATCTACGAGATTTCGTCCTGGTCACGGGCGATCCTGGTGCCGCTTTCGATCTGCTATGCGAAGAAGCCGCTGAAGAAAATTCCCGATGAAATGGGCGTCGAGGAGTTATTCGTCGGCGGGCGGGATAAGTCGCGCATGCGGTTGCATTGGAGCCAGAAGATGGTCTCGTGGCGGAATTTTTTCCTGGTTCTGGATCGGATGACGCATTGGTTTGAGGCAGTTCATATCCGTCCGCTACGCTGGCTGGCGCTCAAGCGTGCCGAACAATGGATGTTGGAACGCTTCGAGATGAGTGATGGCCTGGGAGCGATTTATCCTTCCATGCTGAACGCGATCATTGCGCTGCGTTGTTTAGGGTATTCGCTCGACGATCCCCAGGTGATCCGCGCCATCGATGAATTGGAAAAGCTGGGCATTGAAGAAGGCGACACGTTCCGTATGCAGCCCTGCAAGCCGCCGGTGTGGGACACTGCGTACTCTCTGTTTGCGTTAGGTGAAGCAGGAGTCCCAGCCACCGATCCGCGAATGGTCAAGTGCGCTGACTGGGTCTTGCAGAAGCAGGTCCGCAACGTCGGCGACTGGAAAGTGAAAAATCCCAAGGGGCAGCCCGGCGGCTGGTATTTTGAGTTTAATAACGAGTTCTATCCTGATGTAGACGACAGCGCCATGGTCTGTCTGGGGCTAAGCCGGGTGGAGCATCCCAATGGGCGCTACCAACGCGAATCGGTACAGCGCGCCATTGACTGGATTTTTTCCATGCAATGCAAGAATGGCGGCTGGGGGTCATTCGACAAAGACAACGACAAGATGGTGTTCCAGCACATCCCCTTCGCCGATCACAACGCCATGCTGGATCCTCCGACGGTGGATATCACCGGACGCATCCTGGAAATGCTGGCCACCTACGGATACGACAGAAATCATCCACAGGTGAAGAAGGCGCTCAAGTTTATTCGCGCCGAGCAGGAGCCTGATGGTTCGTGGTTCGGTCGTTGGGGTGTGAACTATATCTACGGAACCATGCAGGTGCTGCGGGGCCTTGAAGCCATGGGCGTGGACCACCATGAGCCTTACGTTCAGCAGGGGGCGGAGTGGCTGCGCATGTTTCAGAATTCTGATGGTGGTTGGGGAGAGACGTGCGGATCCTACGATGATCCCACTACCAAGGGAGTCGGCCCGAGTACACCGTCGCAGACCGCGTGGGCGGTCATGGGCTTACTTGCGGCCAGCGATACCCGTAGCGACAGCGTAGCGCGCGGCATCGCGTATCTATTGCGGACGCAGAAGAAAGACGGTTCCTGGGACGAGCCTCAGTTCACCGGCACAGGATTCCCGCGAGTGTTTTATTTGCTGTATCACATGTACCGGCAATATTTCCCGCTGATCGCGTTGACCACGTATGGCAAAGTGATGGCGGGACAGAAAGCAGAGGTCTAGCATTCACTCTCAGCATTCAGCACTCAGCCAATCTGGAACCATACAAAGAATGCGAGCGTCGGTGGCTGAATGCTGAGCGCTGAATGCTGGGGCTGGCGACGGATAGGAATTCTAGGAGCTTATAGAAACTATGGCTGTACCTATTTCACAGATGTGCACGGTGGCGACTTACGTCATTCGGCAAAAGCTGAAGGGGCGTAAGCAGTATCCGCTGGTGTTGATGTTGGAGCCGCTGTTCCGCTGCAATCTGGCCTGCGCCGGATGCGGCAAGATCCAATATCCAGCACACGTGCTGAAGATGCAACTTACGCCGGAAGAATGCTTCCGGGCAGTGGATGAATGCGGCGCGCCTGCAGTTTCCATCCCCGGCGGAGAGCCCTTGTTGCACCCGCAAATTGGTGAAATTGTCGAAGGTCTGGTGGCACGAAAGAAATACATCTACTTGTGCACCAACGCGCTGCTCCTGAAACAGAAAATCGATCTGTTCAAACCGAGCAAGTATCTGACTTTCTCCGTCCACATGGATGGCCAGCGTGAGCATCATGATTTCTCGGTATGCCTGGAAGGCGGTTATGAAAAGGCGCGGGAAGGGATGAAAGAGGCGCTGGATCGGGGTTTCAGAGTCACGACCAACACCACACTTTTCGACGGAGCAGATCCCAAGAGCGTTCGCGCATTCTTTGACGAAATGATGGATCTCGGCGTGGAGGGCATGATGCTTTCGCCGGGATACTCCTACGAGAAAGCGCCCGACCAAAGCCATTTCCTGGGTCGGGCACGCACGCGTCGGTTATTCCGTGGCATCCTGTCGAACCGCAAATCGAGCTGGCGTTTCAATATGTCGCCGCTGTTCCTCGAATTTCTGATGGGCAAGCGCGATTATCCATGCACGCCATGGGGCATGCCAACTTTCAACGTTTTCGGATGGCAAAAGCCATGCTATCTCCTGCAAGACGGCTATGCGGACACTTTCGCCGAGTTGCTGGCTACCACCGATTGGGAAAAATATGGCACTGAGTCGGGAAATCCCAAGTGCGCGAATTGCATGGTGCACAGCGGCTATGAAGCCTCGGCCGTAAATGAAACTTTCGGGTCGTTGCAGGGCTTGTGGCATACCGCGAAAGCCACACTGTTCGGCAAGTACGACGACCCCTCTGCGCTACGCCTGCTCGATGAGCCGGTTCGCCCGGTGCACGCCTTCAATCCCCTGGTCCAGATTGAAGCGTCCGCGGCGGAGGAGACGCGAGTGTGAGTGGGCGCGAATCAGGCCGAACACCGGCGGCCCAACACGCTGTGATGGCCGATCCCGACGTCCTGGAAGTCGCACCGGGCGCGGCACGTGAGAAGCTCCAGGGCTCGGTTCCCCAGCTTGCGACTCCCGAAGATCTGCACACTGCGCTGGAGCAAGCCTTCGACTACCGCGGCGACGTCCTGATTACGCGCAAGGATGGCGTGAGCATTGAGGGCTATGTCTTCGATCGCCGCGGGGGTCAGACGCTTGAGGATTCTGTGGTGCGGCTGTTGCCGAAAGACGGGGGCGGGAAAGTTTCCGTTCGTTACGCCGATATCGCCGCCTTGGCGTTTACCGGGCGTGATATGGCTGCGGGTAATAGTTGGGAATCGTGGGTTCGCCAGTATTGGACGAAGAAGTCGGCCGGCGAAAGCGACATTTCGTTGCAGCCGGAGACGCTGGAGTAGCACTTAGCAATTAGCACCTGGCATTTGGTCTCCGAAAAATGACGGCTAAATGCCAGGTGCCATTTGCTAAATGCTTGCTTTCGTCACGGGTGCGACCGGGTTTGTTGGCAGTCATGTGGCTCGCGTTTTGGCGGAGCAAGGCGCCGATCTGCGGTTACTGGTTCGTGCCGGCAGTGACACCCGGAACATTGAGGCCCTGAATGCGGACAGAGTGTTTGGCGACCTCCGTGAACCGGCTTCGATGGAACGGGCACTGGCAGGCTGCGATGCGGTATTTCACGTAGCTGCTGACTATCGGCTTTGGGTGCGGGATCCCGAGCAAATGTACCGGGCAAACGTCGAGGGCACGCGGGCGATTCTGGAAACCGCCCGCAAGCACAACGTGAGGCGGTTTGTGCATACCTCAAGCGTTGCGACCATGGGGTTCACTTCGAACGGCCACCTGGCGGACGAGGATTCTCCGGTCAAGCTGGAGAGTATGATCGGACCGTACAAACGGTCTAAGTTCTTGGCGGAGCAGTTGGCTCTGAAGGCAGGTGGAAGCGGGATGGACGTAGTCGTAGTCAATCCGACTACGCCCGTTGGCGAAATGGATATTAAGCCCACACCCACGGGCCGCATCGTTGTCGACTTCTTGAAGAAGAAATTTCCAGCTTATGTGGATACCGGATTGAATCTGGTGGACGTTCGGGAATGCGCGCGCGGGCATCTAATGGCGTTGGAGAAGGGACGCAGCGGGGAACGCTACATTCTGGGCGGAGAGAACCTCACTCTGAAGCAGATTCTCGACAAGCTGGCAGTGATTTCCGGCTTGCCATCGCCTACCATCAAGGTTCCTTACGTGGTGGCCCTGGCTACCGGGGTAGTGGACGAAGTGGTAACTGGACGTATCCTGGGCCGAGAGCCGCGCGCTACCATCGACGCGGTGCGCATGGGGCGCAAGAAGATGTTTGTGACATCCGCCAAAGCGGAACGGGAACTGGGATGGAGTCCATCTCCAGTGGATGGCGCGCTTCGTCGGGCTGTGGAGTGGTTCCGAACCCGCGGGTACGCATAGGGAAGGGCGTTTGTCAGAGCCTTGCAAAGTCGCCATCGTCGCCGCCCTCGAGCGCGAAGTGTGGCCGCTGGTGAAAGAATGGCGGACAACCAACAGCCGCTACGAGGGTCGCGAATTCAAGTTCTTTGACCATGAGGGCGTGGTACTGGTTTGTGGAGGGATAGGGGCTGAAGCCGCGCGTCGCGCCGCAGAAGCAATTATTACGCTGTACCGGCCTGGGCTGATTATTTCGGCGGGCTTTGCTGGCGGTCTTGATCCAACCCTTGCGGCCGGTGATGCGCTGAATCCACGCATGATCATTGATGCAGGAGATGGCAGCCGCTCTGACTCAGGCAGAGGCGAAGGGGTGCTGGTGAGTTTTGGAGCAGTTGCTGATTCTGAGCAGAAGGCGAGCCTGGCACGGGCTTACGGAGCGGATGTCGTGGATATGGAAGCGGCGGCGGTTTCTCGCTGCGCTCTGGCGCACGGGATTCAGTTCACAGCCTGCAAAGTGGTTTCCGATTCGCGCGATCAACGCTTGCCTCCTGTCGCCCGCTTTGTCGCGCCGGACGGAACATTTCAGTCGTTCCGTTTCTTGGCGCATATCGCGCTGCGTCCCTGGCTGTGGGTTGGGGTTGGGCAGCTGGCGAAGAATACTTCCATCGCCGCGCGCTCGCTTTGCGAAAGACTGGCACTGAGCACACAATGAGATTGAGCACTTGACTATGGCTTCGGGACTATTAACTCCAAACCGGACAAAAGCGATTCCCACCACCATGCAGGCGGCGGTGTATCGCGGCGTGGACGATGTCCGCGTGGAAACGGTCCCCGTTCCTCAGATCGGAGCTGGGGAACTGTTGCTGCGCGTGCATACTTGCGGTATCTGCGGCACGGACCTCAAGAAGATTGCCACGGGATCGCACTCCGCGCCTCGCATCTTCGGCCATGAAACATCCGGTGTAGTGGCAGCCGTGGGCGCCGGTGTGACCAAAATTAACCCCGGGGATCGCGTGGTGGTCTTCCATCACATCCCGTGCAGGGAGTGTTTTTACTGTCAGCATAAGACGTTTGCTCAGTGTGAAACCTACAAGAAGGTTGGTTGTACCGCTGGATTCGAGCCTGCGGGCGGTGGGTTCGCGGAATACGTGCGCGTCATGGACTGGATTGTTCGCGAGGGAACTGTTGCCATTCCGGAGGGTATTTCATTCGAACAGGCTTGCTTCGTAGAACCGGTCAACACTTGCATGAAAGGGATTGACACTTTACAACTTTCGCCGGGGGAGAGTGTTCTTGTTATTGGGCAGGGACCCATTGGCATCATATTGAGCATATTGGCCAAACGAGCGGGAGCTAGGGTAATTACTTCCGATTTGTATCCCCGGAGGCTTACAATATCTACATCACTCGGTTTACAGCACATGATTGATGCTTCGCGTGCCGATACCGTGCCTGCGGTGCGAGATCTCACCGCAGGCCGGGGCGCTGACGTGGCCATTCTGGCGGTCGGAGGAAATGCCTTGATTCGGACTGCGATGGATGCAGTGCGCCCGGGTGGCCGGGTGCTGTTGTTCGCGCAAACCACGCGGGGTGAGGCTACCATTGATCCGGCTGCGGTCTGCGTTGATGAGAAGACTCTATTGGGATCCTATAGCGCCTCGGTTGAGCTCCAGAAAGAGTCGGTGCAGTTTGTGATGAACCGCGAAATGGACTTGCAACAATTGATCAGCCACCGCTTTCCCTTGTCACGCAGTGTGGAAGCCTTGAACTTGGCCGCTCATCCCCAATCGGATTCGATGAAGATCGTGATCCAAACGGGCAGCGGCTGGGGAGGAACTCCAGAGTGAACGGTAAGATGACGGCAGCAGTCCTCTACGGCAAAGAGGATGTGAAGATCGAGAAAGTCCCCATCCCTCGTCTGGGCGAAGGCGAAGTGTTGGTCAAAGTTGAGGTCGCTCTGACCTGCGGCACCGATCTCAAGGTGTATCAGCGTGGTTACCATGCCCGCATGATTGTTCCGCCCGCGCTGTTCGGTCACGAACTGGCGGGAGTGATTGAAGAGGTCGGACCCGGGGTCCGCAGCTTCCGCAAGGGGATGCGAGTGGTAGCGCTGAATTCGGCGCCATGCCAGATGTGTTTCTATTGCTCGCGCCACCAGGAAAATTTGTGTGAAGACCTGCTCTTCAATAACGGGGCCTATGCGGAATACATCCGCATTCCGCGCCGGATCGTCGAAACCAATATGTTGGCCATGCCCGCGGGTGTGACCTTTGAAGACGCCGCTATGGTCGAACCCCTGGCCTGCGTGTTGCGTGGCTTGCACGAGACCGGAGTGGAGATCGGCGATACCGTGGCCATCATCGGCGGTGGTCCCATTGGACTGATGTTTGTACAGGTTGCAACCGCCGTGGGCTGCAAGGTGATTTCGGTGGTGAAGCGCGATTCTCAGGTGACCGCCGCCAAACAAATGGGTGCGAAGGAAGTAGTGCAAATCACCAAGGTCAAAGACCCGGTGGACGCGGTGCGAGTGTTGTCACCGGAGAAGCGCGGTGGAGACGTGGTGATTGAGGCAGTTGGCCGTCCCGAGGCATGGGAGTGGGCGATCGACATGGTACGTAAAGGCGGCACCGTGAACTTTTTCGGAGGATGTGCCAGCGGCACCAAGGTCCAGCTCGATACCAACCGCCTGCACTATTCCGAGGTAACGCTCAAGGCCACGTTCCATCACACGCCGGAGACCGTGCGTAAGGCATTTGCGTTGATTGCTGAGAAGAAGATTCGTTCCACTGACTACATCACCGGCGAGGCGCCACTCTCCCGGTTGCAGCAGGTGCTCCGCCACATGCTGAACCGTAACGGCGATATCAAGACCGCCATTATTCCCGGTCACTGATGCGGGTTTCCGATTGGTTTCCGGATTCAGCCCGGGGACGAAACTGACCATGGCATCCATCGCAAGCAACGGCTCCGATACTGTTCCTGCCGGCGTGGCGGGCTGGGACAAGCTGCCGGCGGGTTATGCGATCCCCGAAAGCGCTCCTACTGTAGCTGAAGCGCAGGAATATTGCCGTCGTTTAGCGCGCAGCCATTACGAGAATTTTTCTGTAGCCAGCTGGTTTCTGCCCCAACGCCTGCGTCAGCATTTCTTCAATGTGTACGCTTACTGCCGCATCTCGGATGACTTGGGCGATGAAGTGGGAGATCCCGCCGCCTCTCTGGAATTGCTCGATGAATGGCAGGGTCAACTAGATGCGTGCTATTCGGGCAATCCTCGCCACCCGGTGTTCGTGGCGTTGGCCGATACTGTCCGCCGTTTCGAGATCCCCAAACAGACTTTTGCGGACCTGTTGACGGCGTTTCGCCAGGACCAGACTGTGACCCGGTACTCGACCTTCGACGACTTGCTCGCCTACTGTCACAATTCGGCCAATCCGGTGGGACGCCTGGTGCTTTACGTTTGCGGTTATCGCGACAGCGAGCGCCAGCAACTCTCCGATTGCACCTGCACAGCACTGCAATTGGCCAATTTCTGGCAGGACGTCAGTGTCGACTATGCCAAGAGCCGGATTTACTTGCCGCTCGATGACATGCGGCGCTTCGGCGTCACCGAGGACGATCTTGGGGCACAGAGAAACACAGCGGAGTTTTGCCGTCTGATGCGTTTCGAAGTCGAGCGCGCGCGCGCTTGGTTTGAGCGTGGCTTGCCGTTGGCATCAAAAGTGAACCGCGAACTGGCGTTGGACATAGAATTGTTCAGCCGCGGCGGCCAGGAGATTCTTCGGGCCATTGAGCGGCAGGGATACGGCGTCCTGGGCCGCAGGCCGGTTATCTCCAAGTCCCGCAAACTCGCGCTGCTTGCGCGCGCCGCATGGAGCAAGCTGGGTGGGGCCAACTAGGTGGGCGAACCAGGATGAGCGCCGCGGTCCAACAGGCCCCTACGCCCTTCGTGGCCACGGAATCGCAACTGGCGGTGGCGTACTCCGTGTGCCGCAGCATTACCCGGTCAGCAGCCAAGAACTTCTATTACGCCTTTCTGGTGTTGCCGCGGCCCAAGCGCCAGGCGTTGTGTGCAGTGTACGCATATATGCGCCGCTGTGACGACATTGCGGATGATCCAACGCTGCCCGCGCAGGAGCGTCGCCAGAGGCTGGCGTCGTGGATGGACGCCGCCCACCGCGCGCTGGCGGGCCACGCCACCGACGAACCGGTTTTGCTGGCATTGACCGATGCCCAGCGGCGCTACAACATTCCGATCGACCTGCTTGATCAGTTGGCTTTGGGCACAGAAATGGATGTCGAGGGCGAGGACCTGTTGATCTGCGAGGGCCCAGCGCCGGGCGTAATCCGTTATAGGACGTTTGAAGAGTTACGTGTTTACTGCCACCGCGTGGCTTCGGTAGTGGGATTAGTGTGCATTCGCATTTTCGGATATCACGATCCCGCCGCGGAGCCGCTGGCGGAGAAGTGCGGTCTGGCTTTTCAGTTGACCAACATCATTCGCGATGTGAAAGAAGATGCGGCCATGGCCCGCGTTTATCTTCCCGAAGAAGATCTCGTCAAGTTCGGTATTCTGCCCTCGGAACTCGGTTCTGCCACCGATCCCGCAAGGTTCCGGCCGTTGTTGGCCATGGAGGCCGACCGGGCATCCCAGTTTTATCGCGCAGGTGATGATCTGATTCCCCTGGTTGACGAAGACAGCCGGCCTGCGCTCTGGGTCTTGATTACCATCTACCGGCGTTTGCTGGACAAAATCGCGCAAGCCAATTATGACGTCTTCAATGGCAAAATCTCCCTCACTGTCAGAGAGAAAGTTACGGTTCTGGCCAGGGGTTTCATGAAGCGTTTGGCGTGATGACTCCTCCGGCTTCACGGAAGGCCAGTGTCGCAGTTGTTGGCGGCGGACTGGCCGGATTGGCCGCGGGCTGCGCCCTTGCCGACAGCGGGTTTCAAGTGACCCTGTTTGAGCGCCGTCCTTTTCTCGGAGGACGGGCTTCGTCCTATCAGCACCCCGGCACCGGGGAGGTAGTCGATAACTGCCAGCATGTCTTACTTGGCTGCTGCACCAATCTGATCGAGTTTTACCGCCGTCTGGGAGTTGAGGAGAAGATTCGTTGGTACGATCGGCTGACTTTCCTCGAACCGGGAGGACGGGCATCGGTCATTGGTTCTTCCTGGCTCCCTGCCCCTTTACACACCGCCCCTGCATTTTTGGGGGCGGCGTGTTTGGGTTTGAAGGACAAGGTGGCAATCGCGGGCGCGATGGCCTCTCTGGCCCAGAAGCAGCCTCCTGATAATGCCGAGACTTTCTTGACATGGCTAAAGCGCCACGGCCAGACGCAGGGAGCGATCGAGCGTTTCTGGAAGACCATCCTGATTAGCGCGCTGAACGAGGATCTTGATCGAATGTCGGTGACCTACGCCGCTCAGGTAGTGCGGGAGTCGTTTCTGAAATCCGCCGTTGCCGGGCGCATGGGTGTACCGACGGTTCCGTTGACTGACCTCTACGGCACTGCCGAAGCATACATCCGTGCACGTGACGGCGAGGTGCGGGTCCGCGGCGGAGTGGAGGGTTTCCGCGCAGAGCCGGGAAGCGTAGCTCTTTCGATTGCTGGAAATGACGCGAGCTTCGACTTCGCCGTGCTGGCGGCATCGTTTGATGTACTGCCGCGCTTGTTGCCGCAAACCTCGGCCGCTGAGCCCCTGCGTGAAAGCCTGAGCCACTTCGAATCCTCCCCTATTACCGGCATCCATTTATGGTTCGACCGCCAGATCAGCGAACTGGAACATGCTGTTCTGCTCGATCGAACCATTCAGTGGATGTTTCACAAGTCGAGACTGCTGGAAGGGACGAGGAGCGCCAGCGAGTCCACGGGAAGCTATGTAGAGTTAGTGGTCAGTTCTTCCAAGAGCCTGGTGGAGAAATCGCGGCAGGAGATCGTTGACCTCGCGCTCAAGGAATTGCGCGAATTCTTTCCCGGCGCACGCGACGCGAATCTGGTGAAATCAACAGTGATCAAAGAAGTCCACGCGACCTATTCGCCCAGACCTGGCGTGGACGCGTATCGGCCCACGAACGAAACGGTTTGGCCGAGAGTCTTTCTGGCGGGAGATTGGACTGCAACCGGCTGGCCCGCCACCATGGAAGGCGCAGTGCGGAGCGGCTATCGAGCCGCAGAGTGCATTGCCAGAGTCTCGGGCATAAAGGACTCGGCGTTTCTACAGCCCGACTTGCCCGCTGCCGGATTCATGCGCCTGTTCGGGTAAATCACGTTCTACACTGCCAGCAACACCACTCCGCCGGCCACAAGTAACGCTGCTACCCAGCGTCGCTGGTCTACGCGCTCATGCAGAAAAATCTTTGCCGCAACGGCGTTGGTTATGAAAGTGAGAGAAGTCGACGCCGGGACCACCAGGCTGAGATCTCCCCAGGACAAGCCGAACAGCAGGCTGTAGAACGCCGTGGCCATGCAGAGCACGCCTAACAGAAAATTGGGATTCTTCAAGACCCGCGCCAGAACTGCCAGCACGCCAACGCGCCGTCGCAGCGCTCCTACGTCGCCCACTTGCTTCATGGCGCGGGAAAGCAGCACGTCACCTGCGGTGGAGGTCAACACGATGACTGCAATGGCACCCCAGGCGTAGAGCGACTTCATGGCTCCAGCCTTGCAGAAAGGGAGGCCAGGAGTTCCTCCGATTTCTCTCGCGGTGGTGGGGTGAAAGCCGGCCCTTGGGTCACGAACCCAACTCCGGCCGAGATCAGCAGAATCCCCAGCCAGCGGGTGAAACTGACGTTCTCATGCAAAATAAACTTGGCAATGAGCGTGAGCACAACATAGCTCACCGAGGTCGCCGGCAACACGTAAGTGAGATCGGCCCAGGAAAGCGCCGTCATGTAACACGTGAAGAAGACAAGCAGGAATAGCACGCCCAGCGCTATAACCGGATTGAGGACCACCAGCAGGATATCGGGCAGGTGGTGCAGAGAAATATTGCCTACTTGCTTCATGCCGCGCGCGATGAAGCCGTCGCCGGTGGCGGCGAAAAAAGCCACTCCTGCCAGCACCAGATACTTGCGGAATGTCACTAGGTTTTCCTACGCCTTGGCCGGCTGGACAGCGGCGGTGGAATCGTCCTTCTCGCGTTTCTCCAGCACCCACTTGTGACGCGCGGCGCGAAGTTTCATGAAGGACTTCGCTTCTTTGTACAACCGCTTCCGTTCCACGTTGTTAAACATTGCTTTCCTCAGAATGCGGAAGACTGCCTTGGGACGGAAGTAGTACTCGTCGTAGAAGCGATGCACCGACTCCATGATTTCGTCTGCGGGCAGTCCAGGGTATTGAATTTGCGCCAACTGGTGACCGCCGTCATCCAGCATCTTGGTATCGGCCACCATGAAGCCGTTCTTGACCGCGTAGTCGTACAGCTCGGTGCCAGGGTACGCATGGGCCATCGAAACCTGAATGGTTTCGACATCCAGTTCCTTCGCGAACTGGATGGTGTTCTGAATGGTTTCGCGGGTTTCGCCGGGCAATCCCAGGATGAAATCGCCGTGAACTACCAAACCCAGTTTGTGGCAATCCTTGGTGAACTGTCGCGCTCGCTCGACCGTTGCGCCCTTCTTAATGTTCTTCAATATCTGCTGGTCGCCGGATTCGTAGCCCACGATCAGCAAGCGGCATCCGGCTTCTTTCATAGCCTTGAGAGTTTCGTAGTCCGTGGTCACGCGTGAGGTGCATGACCACGTCAGACCGAGCGGCTTCAGCTTCGCGCAGAGCTCAACCGTGCGTGCCTTCTGGATGTTGAAGGTGTCATCGTCGAAAAAGAATTCGCGCACATCAGGCCAAAGTTGCTTGGCCTTCGCCATTTCGCGAGCAACGTCGTCGGTCGATCGCTTGCGCCACGGATGTCCACTCAGCGTTTGCGGCCACAAGCAGAAGGTGCACTGCGCCGGACAACCGCGGGTGCTGTAGAGCGAGACGAATGGATACAGCAGGAAGGGCACGTTGTAACGTGTCACGTCGAGGTCGCGCTTGTAGACCTCGGTTACGTGGGGTAGGGAATCGAGGTCTTGAATCTCCGGGCGGTCGGGAGTGTGTACGACCGAGCCGTTCTTGCGGTACGAGATTCCGGCAATCTCTTCCAGGGGCTTGCCTTGCGCAAACTCAACCACCGTGTGGTCGAATTCCTTGCGGCAAACGAAGTCGATGACCGGGCAGTCTTTCAGGGATTTCTCCGGCAGCACGGTAACATGGGGGCCGACAAAAGCGATCTTGATGTTGGGGTTGGCTTCTTTGATCTTCGTCACCAGGCGAATGTCCCCAGGGAAGCCCGGCGTGCTGGTAAACAGCACCAGGAACTCATAGTCACGGGCGATGTTGATGGTTTCCTCGGCCGAGACGTGATGCGGCGGAGCGTCGAGCAGGCGTGCCCCCTCCAGCATTCCGGCAGGATAGGCGAGCCACACCGGGTACCAGTACGACTCAATCTCGCGCGTGGCGGGCCAGCGCGAACTTGCTCCCCCATCGAAATTCTCAAATGAAGGCGGATTCAGGAACAAAGTTTTTAAAGGCATATTTGTGAGTAACTTATATTATCATTTTTGACGGAATTCCTCAGCCCGGAGGTACATTTCGAGTACATCCCAGGCGGAAGTAAGTGCCTGAGGCGGAGCTCCTTACGGCACGATTCCTACCCATGCTGCCAAGTCGCCGGTTTCGCGCAGCAAGGCAACCCGAGCCTGTTCCAGTTGGAATTTCGCATCCTGCAGGGCTGCATAACGTTCGCTGGCCTGAGAGCGTGCGTCATCTTCATCGTGCAGGGTCGCAGTGCCAGAGTCCATGCGAATGTGAGTCGACTCCAGATTAGACCTTGCGATCTGGTACTCGAGGTCAACGACTTCCTGCGCGGCCGCGAGTTGCTGTACTGATCTCTGCAATTTCAAGGTTTGCTCGGAAACCCGATTCTTCGCCTCTTCGGCTTCTTTTTGGGCCAGAACTGCATCCGCGTCTGCGGCGCGCGACTTGGCACGCTGCGACTGATCGAAAAAGGGAAAGCGGATCACAACTCCAATCGTGGCGTTTTCCTTCTGGAAACTGCCCATCCGGAAGAAGTCCTGATAGTGATTGTAAGTGGCGAGCAGAGCGTACTGGGCGGCGAAGTCCGCAGTCGGCCACATTGAGCGATGTTCACCGCGAGCGTGGAACGCCAGCGCATCGGCGTGGAGAGAAGCCACCTGAATGGCCGGGTTCACTTCCATTGCGTGGGCGGCCAGATTGTCGTCTTGCTTGACCTCTGGCAGACCGGGGATGGAGCCGGGGATGGTTTCGATTGAGGATGCGGCCAGTCCGGTGACATGCGAAAGATGGTTACGCAGCACATCGATCGCTCCTTGCGCCTGGGAGATGTGCAGGTAAACGCGCGCGGCATTGAGGTGGACCTGATCGCGTGCCCGGGGACTATCCACACCTTCTTTGATTCGTTGGTTGACAGCTTCCTCCATTTTGAGAGCGGCGGCGTAGTCTTCAGTCAGATGTGCCGCCAGCGCTTCCCACTTGCTTAATTCGGCGTAGTTCAAAACGGTCTCCAGAATCACCTGATCGCGCTGGTCCTTGCTGTGAATGGTGCTGCCCTGCCATTCGGCTTTCGCCTCCCGCATGAAATCCCGCAGGGCGGGATTCACCAGGGATGACTGTGTCGTAGTGTTAACGATAGAAGGCGCGGAGCCCTCCAGGCTGAGCGGATATCCCCAGGTCGCCCCCAATCCGGAACCGATTGTCAACGATGGTATGTAATGGTTCCTTGCTTCGCTATAGGAGGCAAATGCCCGCTGTTCCGCCGCTAGCGACATGGCGGTGGTAGTGCTGTGGCTGAGCGCAAGTTCTACTACGCGCCTCAGCGGCACCGGCTCGGCGGCCAACAGGGAAGCGATCAGTACGAAGCAGAAGCCGGCCAGAAGAAGAATAGAAAAGCGCAGACGCGATGCTAAGCTCATTGGCTCACTCCAGAAGATCAAGGTGAATTCTGAACTGAAAATCCAAATCGGCGCGCACCCTGCATCCAGCCGCCCGAGATCGGCCCGGAGTGGGTTTACCGGCGATCCAGCCGCTTCAACGCGTCCTGGGCGGGCGAGAAATCCCTGGCAAGGGACAGTGCATTCCGGTATTCCTGGGCTGCCCCTCGAGTGTCGCCTTGCTGTTCCAGCAAACTCCCCAGCAGATAGTGGGCTTTGAAAGCGGGAGCATCCTCGACCGTTTCACTGGCAAGATAACGGCGGAGCAACTCGCCGGCTGCCGGCAAATTACGTTGGGTCAGAATCAGAATCTCGGCTGCGGCCAGCAACACATGCCGGTTGTTTTGCGCCGACGTTGCCTGCTGAATGGCCGCCTGCATTTCATCGAACCGGTTCGTACGCCGATAAAAGCGGGCGAGATCCATCCATGGTCCTGGCCTTCCGCCACTCGTCTGTATGGCGGCGCGAAACTCTCGCTCAGCAGCAGCCTGGTCGTTGTCCTTTTCGGCGATCTGGGCTCGCACCAAGTGTGCCTCTGCCGGGTCCAGAGGGACTAATTGCTGCGCCTGGGTTGCAGCTTTGTCTATGCCCCCACCAACAATGCCGGGAGCCTCCACGTAGAAATCAGCCAGGTCGGCGCGAGCTTCCACGTTGCTTGGGTCAAGCCGGACCGCAGCTTCGAACTCGCTGCGCACTTTCTTGGCTAGTCCGGTCGCGGTAAAGAAGCTGGAGTGGTCTGCTTTTTCCCCGTAAGCCCGCCCTAGCCACAAATGATACTCAGCGTTTTCCGGTTCCAACGCTACGGCCTTTTGGCAGGCCGCGATGCTTGCATCCCAGTTGGTAAGGGCCAGATACGCCCGGCACAACAGGTTCTCAGACTCAGCGTCATTCGGCGTCGCGGCGATCCGGTTTTGCAGAGTCACGATTGCGTCATCCACGCGTCCTGCGGCCAACAATTTGGCGGGAGAAAGTTCGGCTGCCTGCAGCGATGGCGCTAACAGCATCAGAAAAATTGCCGTCTTCCGGATGGTTTGCGGACTCGACATCGGCCTAATGAACCACCCTTACCGCCAGCCCGTTGCGCAGAGGCTTGGAATTCAGTGGAGCCAACGCCACCACCAGGTTGTCGGGCAGTCCACCAGTCACTTCAACCTGGGTCAGGTTCGAGATCGAGGTCTGCACGTCCCGCCGACGCAATTCATCGTTCTGGATTTGGTAAACATAAGTTCGGCTGTCTTCCTGATGCACGGCTTCACGCGGCACCGTCAACACGTCGCGATGCTCCGCCGTGATGATCGTGACCCCCACATTGACGTTGGGAAGCAGTTTGAGATCGGGATTGTCGGCCACGCAGGGGGTTTCACCAACACTGCGAGTGCCATGCAGTTTTATGACAGCTGGGGTCACAGCCACTGTGCTGTGCCAAATCCGGCCTGGCAACGCGTCCCACGTGATCTCGATAGGGTCTCCGCTCACCAGCCTTCCGACGTCGGGCTCATCCACGAAGGCCCTTATGCGAACTTTGGATAAGTCCGCTTCCTGCAACACCAGGTCGCCCGGATTGACGTAGGCTCCTTGCACAGCCGGAAGCGAGTAAACAATGCCGCTGAATGGAGCTCGGACGTTCAGCTGGCGTAACGCGTCTTCAGCAGCCTGGTACGCCGCCTCCGCTTCCGATTTCTGAGCCTCCACGCGCACAATCTCGGGAGACGAGTAGCGGCCTTTCCGCTTTTGCTCCAGCAGGGATACATCAGCATTAAACCGTTGAAGCTGATCTTCAGCGGCTCTTACCTCGCCGGGAGACGCGGCTCCATCTTTTTGCAGCCGCTCCAGGGACTCCAAGTTGCGGCGGGCTGTATCGCGATCGGTGCGTGCCTTGCTCAGGTAGGAATCCAGAGTCAGCACTTCTGCACGGTTCCCGCCGCTTTGGACGGCACTGAGGTCGGCTTGGGCGGAGCGAATCTGTGCCAGCGCCCGGGCGGCTTCGCTGCGCGCGTCCACGTCATTCATTTGCAGCAGAAGCTGCCCTTTCTGTACGTGGTCGCCCTCCCTCACTAGCAATTTTGTCACCGTCGTTCCTACCGGAGCATGAGCTTCGAAATTAGCGATAGGTTCAACTTTCCCGTTTGTCGAAACCACACTTCGGATATTCGTCCGCTGAGCCATGGCGGCGCGTACGGGCACTACTTCTCCCCGAGACATGAAAGAGGCCAGCAACACTACTCCCACCACAATGCCCGCCGTCCAGAGGAGCCAGCGATTGCGGTTCCAAAACCCGCTAGTATTACCGTTCCATGGCATCAATTGATTAAGGCTACTCTACCACCGGGTGCTCAATAGATGGTACGAAGGAACCTCATCGGTTAGATGCGGAAATATCCCCAAGGAACCGCAAAATAACCGCTGATCTTGGGGGTTGGCCAGGTTCGTTACAATGAGATATGCCCAAACCGCCACGCTATACCCGGAAACACGCTGAAGCCGGCCTCGACGCCCGCTTTCCGGAAATTGAGACTTGGCCAAACCAGTTTCCGGGATACGAGATCGTGGTGGATGACCCGGAATTTACATCAGTATGCCCAAAGACGGGCTTGCCCGATTTCGGCACACTCACCATACGTTACGTCCCCGATAAGCGCTGTCTGGAATTGAAGTCATTGAAGGAATACTTGCAGTCTTATCGCAACCTGGGAATCTTTCAGGAAAATATCGTGAACCGTGTGCTGGACGATGTGGTGCGTTGGGCGAAACCAGTTTCGGCCGAGGTCAAAGGCGATTTCCGGCCGCGTGGAGGGATTTCGACGGTGGTAGTGGCGAGATGGCCCAGACGTAGGAAGAAAAAGTAGTTGACGCTGGTGGCGCGAGGGAGCACAGCCTATTTTGCCCCCAAGAATTGTCCAATCTTCTCATTCAAGAACTTCTCGTCTGCCGGGCTTCCCCCAGCCCCGGCGGTATGTCCCCAAAGTGACGGAATCGGAACCAGCGATACCTTGGGCATGAACGCCGCCTCGTAGCGCGCGTCGCCGACGGGGAAGTACAGATCTGTCTCCGAGGGCATATACAGAAACGGAACTTTGATCGAGCGCAGTGCGCGCTCCACATCGCCGCCAAAGCCGGGCGTGGTCCCGACGTCGTGCCGCTCCCAGGTGTGCATTTGCAGGATCAGATCGTTGGCGTCAGCGCCCGGAATGAAATTCGTGCGAAAGTTGTTCAACACTTGCTCGAAAGTTGTCCCAGGCTTCTCGGTTTCGCGCCAAAGCTCACGGCGCCACCATTCTTGCGAGAAAAGCCAGGCGGTCCACACCACCGCGAATGCCTCCAGACCTTTGGTAGGAGGCGTTTTGTAATCGCCGTTCTGGAATGCGGCATCGGCAGTGAGCGCGGCGATCTGTCCTTCCAGACGCACCACTCCGTGTGGATAGGTCTTCGCCGTGCCACAGGTGGCAACGATGCGGTCGGCGAAATCCGGATAACTGACCGCCCACTGGAAAGCCTGTTGCGCACCCATGGAGAAGCCGATGATGGCACCCACGTGCGTGATCTTGAGTTCCTCCGTCAGCAACCGATGCACCGCTTCGACATTGTCACGGATCGTCATGACGGGAAAGCGGGGGCCGTGAAACGGCTCAGGGGTGTTGCTGGGAGAAGATGAATGGCCGTTGCCGAATAGTTCCGTAGCTACCAGGAAAAGCTGCGATGTATCGAGAGCATGGCCCTGACCGCTGACCCACTCATAGCCGTGAAAGTCAGCCATGTAATGCGAAGGCAAGAGTACAGCGTTGTCCTTGGCGGCGTTCAGATGGCCGTAGGTTCCGTACACAACGCGCGCTTGCGGCAGCGTCACACCGCTTTCGGTCTTGAAGTTTGCGATGACGAACTCATGGCGTTCCGAGGGTTGGGGCTTATTGTTAGCTGCGTCCTGTGCGAGAAGAATTTGAGGAATCAGCAAAAGCAATAGAAGGAGTCTTTTCATAAGAGTGCTTTCTTCATCGGCTCGATTCCGGGTCGTCCAAAAGCTTAGCGCAAAAGTCGCGAGGAGAACATCGCAAAGGTCGCAAGCGACCTGCTCGATGTGTTCTCCGGGTAGCGGCCTGCCATGCTATATTCCTTCCCCAAGTGACCTCTCAGAAACTTTATCCCTGGACGGCGCTGGGCCTGCTCACCACGCTGAACCTTCTCAACTACATTGACCGTTCGGTGCTATTTGCGGTGCAACCGCTGGTGCAGACCGAGTTCCACCTCAGCAATACGCAAGTGGGCTATCTCACTAGCGCCTTTCTCGGTTTCTACATGGTTGCGGCGCCGTTCACCGGGCCGCTCGCCGACCGCTACTCGCGCAGGATGATCATCGTTTTGGGCGCCGTCTTCTGGAGCGCTCTTACTCTGCTTACCGCAGTCACTCATACCTACTGGGAGTTGCTGATCCGGCATACGCTGGTCGGAGTGGGAGAAGCGACCTTTGTTACCATTGCTCCAACTTTCGTTGCCGATCTTTTTCCCGAACGGATGCGTGGGCGCATCTTCGGCATCTTCTATCTGGCAATTCCCGTAGGCACAGCGGCAGGCTATCTCCTGGGTGGCAAGCTCGGCCCAAGTATGGGATGGCGGTTCCCCTTCTATATCGCGGCCTTTCCGGGCTTCTTGTTAGCGCTCGCCATGCTGTTCGTTCCGGAACCTCCGCGGGGACAATTCGATACGCTGAAAGAGACCCCGGAGCGGGGGACACTCCTGGGGTTGATCCGCAACCGCGCATTCTGGGCGGTCACGCTGGGTATGGCGGCGGGGACGTTTTCGCTGGGCGGAATTCAGGTCTGGATGCCGACCTTTCTTTCCCGGACCCGCGGGTACACGCTCGAGTCTGCCAATCTAATATTTGGCGCCATCGTTGTGGTGGACGGTATTCTGGCCTCGCTGATAGGCGGTTGGTTGGGCGACCGCCTGCTGCCTCGCATGAAAAGCTCGTATTACTTCGTTTCGGCCGTCAGCATGGGATTAGGCGTGCCAGTAATGATTGTGGCGTTGTTCTTCCAGGGGCCAATTATGATCCCCGCCATTGCTCTGGCCGCGTTTCTGCTTCTCATCAACACTTCGCCGCTTAATACCGCCTTGGTCAACGCGGTCGGATCTCACATCCGAGCGACCGCCATCGCGGTCAACATCTTCATTTTTCATCTCCTTGGCGACGTACCGTCTCCCACGTTAATGGGATACGTGGCCGATCGCCGTTCCCTGCAAGCAGCGTTTATTCTGCCGGTCATTGCCATGGGGATTTCATCGATCGTTCTTTTCTATGGCATGCGATTTGCTCCTGCAGTGGCGCAGAATGGACAAATACCGAAGGCTCACGCGGGATGAGTTATTTCCATTGGATCGCAGGCGGGTTTCTGGCCCTACTCTGGTTCTCGCGCCTGCTGGGAGCCGCGTTGGGCGTCCCCAAGGTTACGGATGTTTCGCTCCCGGAGTGGAATCGCAACCACACTGGAGGCAGCCCGCGCGTCAGCATCATTGTCCCCGCCCGGAACGAAGAAGAACATGTGGAGCAGACGCTCACTCAGTTGTTACAACTTGACTACGACAATTATGAAGTGATCGCGATCAACGATCGTTCCACCGACGGCACCGGCAAGGTAATGGATCGAGTGGCGTCCACTGCCCGAGCGCCGAAGCGACTGAAGGTGATTCATGTCGCCGAGCTGCCGCAGAATTGGCTAGGCAAAGCCCACGCCATGTGGAGTGGCGCCAAACAAGCCGGCGGTGAGTGGCTCTTATTTACCGACGCCGATGTACTCTTCCGGCCGGACACCCTGACCAGAACGCTGACTTACGCCGCCTCTGAGCACGCCGACCATGTTGTCCTGTTCCCCGACTTCATCATGCATGGGCCCGGCGAGAGAATGATGATTGCATTCTTCCAAACATTATTCCTGTTCGGACACCGGCCCTGGCGGGTCGCCGATCCCAAGACCAAGGATTTCATGGGTGTGGGCGCTTTCAATCTGATTCGCCGCCAGGTCTATGAAGCCATCGGCACCTATGAAGCGTTGCGATTCGAAGTGCTCGACGACATGAAACTCGGGAAGGTGGTTAAGGCCGGCGGCTATGCCCAACGCAACGTTTTCGGGCGTGGCTTGCTGTCGATTCGATGGGCCAAGGGTGCAATGGGTGTGGTCGAGAATCTCACCAAGAATATGTTTGCTGTCATGTCGTTTCAGTGGTGGCGGGCTGTGGGATCCGCGTTTGCGCTGATATTTCTGAATCTGATGCCATTTGCCGGGTTTGCACTGGCGCATGGCTGGGCGCGGCTGCCGTACGCCGTGGCATTAGCCTCCATGGCCGGGATTTACGTGGGCATGTCGCGAATGTCAGACATCCCGGCACACTACATTGTGCTGCATCCAGTCAGCTCGGGGTTATTCGTTTACATCATGCTGAGATCGATGATTTTGACTCTCGGCCGCGGCGGCGTGGTGTGGCGTGGAACTTTCTATCCTTTGGAAGAGTTGCGGAGGGGAATGGTTTAATGACGCGTTCTTACTGATCGTCGTCCGGAAGTTCCGCGGGCAATGTTGGCGTCTGTTTTTTCTTGGTAGTGGGTCGCGCCGGCTTGGGGTGGCTCATTGATCCGGCGCTAAAGTGGCCGGCCTTTTCGACATCGTAGTTCTTGGGCAGACGAGGAATTGTCGCCGCCTCGCCACCCAGCTGGCGAAGCTGGTCCAGCACGATTTCTGCGCGCCCGTCGTAATTCTTCACCGGGCCGTGAATTTCGACGACTTTGCCCATCAGTTCCCGAATGTCGCCGATGTCTTTCAAGTGTCCGGGAAAGACCACCACCGTGAAGGGACAGACGCGAAAGTCCTCGCAGAAGTCGAAGTAAGTTACGCCGCGGCTGCCGTGTTTTAGGCCCAGGACTTTGCCGGTGACGCACTGGGTTTCGCCGATGTGGTCACGAGCCTGGGTGAAGGGAACGCACTCCGCTCCCGCCAATGCGGAAAACAACCACGCGACCGCCAGATATCGCAAGGTCGGGACCATGTCGTCATTCTAGGACCCGCGCCAGGTCTCGCAGACAAGAGAAGTTGCAAAGCTGCTGGAGTTTATCCCGAAAAAGGAAAAGCCGAGCGAGGGCCGCTCGTCAGCGTGAGGGCCCTCATCAGCGACCGCGCAGCAGTCTACTTGAAGGCTTTGATCGCAGATGCCTCTTCGTCCTTCACATCGAAGACGGTATACAGCTTGGTGATCTGCAGAAGATCATGGACCTTCTTGGTCAGGTTCAGCAGCTTGAGTTCGCCGCCCTGGTTGCGAACCGTGGTGAAGGCGCTGACCAATTCGCCGATGCCCGAGCTGTCGATATAGGTGACCTCGCCCAGGTTGAGCAGAAGTTTCTTCTGGTTTTTGGCAAGCAGGTCGCGAACGGCGTCACGCAGAATCACGCTGCCCTCACCGAGTGTGATACGGCCACTGCAATCCACGATGGTTACTCCATCCACCTGACGAGTACTGGTTTTCATGCTCACTGGGAAGCCTCCTTGGCGTCCCCGGACGATCCGGGAACGTGTTTAACGAGTTTGATTTCGGTGCCCGTCTGCGAAGGGCGAATTTGCACTTCATCCATGAACGAACGTATAAGAAAAATTCCCCGGCCCGAAGTCTTCATCAAATTCTCGGGGGCCAAAGGATCGGGAATCTTGGCCGGATCCAAGCCTTTTCCTTGATCACGAATGGTGATGACCAGATCGCGGCTTGTAGTCTCGAATTCCAGATTTACTTTCTTCCCCGGATCATAAGCGTTGCCATGCAGAACGGCGTTGACTGCGGCCTCGCGCACGGCCATGGAAATCTGCATGACCTCATCTTCGCCAAAACCAGCCTCGACCGCGATGCGGGTCGCGGTGGTTTCGGCATTGTCGACGGTTTCCAACGTCGAATCCAGTGTGTATGAGACCCGCTGGTCGGTCATGGCTCAAGTTTATGAAGACTCGGGTTCCCCGCCAGGCCCGTGCCGTATTGCTGCGCGCGGCTACTGCAAGTGGGAACACCCCGTAGGACGAAGTCGCTAGTTTCGCCTTTCCCCTGTGCAAATGTCAACGCGCTCGTGCTGCCCGCCCAAAAACTACGCCATCCAGGCCGGGAAACAGGGCAGAGCCTCCCGCAGCAAAAGCGAAGCTCCCGGCCATTTATTAGACACCGGAAGTGCAACAAATGACCACGAGATGACGTCGACTTCAGTGGCCGGCGCCGATGGCCCGCATCTTAACTGGATTCCACCGCCGGAGTTCAGTATGCTCTCAGCCATGCCGACGGTCACCCTCAGTGAGCTGCTGGGCTTGCCCGTATCTGATCCGGGCGGGCGCTGCGGGCGAGTGCGCGAACTTGCGGTTTCCCCGCAGGAGGACCCGGCACGCATCGCTATTCTCGTGGTCCGCACCAAGGCCGGGGATCGCGTCTTACCGTTCAGCGCGGTGACCTCCATCAACGGGGGCCTGCGTACTGCGACCTCAGCTTCCACATGGACTGCCGCCGACGAACCCGAAGGCCTGCTGCTGCTGTCCCGCGACCTGCTGGATCAGCAGATCATTGATGTCCACGGACGGAAAGTGGTGCGCGTCAACGACGTGGACTTGCATCAGGACACCAGCAACAGCCATCCCACCTTAAGAGTGGCGGCTGTCGACGTCGGCGCCCGGGGTGCCGTGCGACGTCTGCTCAAGGGCGTCGTCCCGTGGGGGCCTTTGCGAGCCCTGCTGCGCCAGATTCCGGAGCGCATCATCCCTTGGGAGTTTGTGGATGTCATTGAGACCGACCCCGCGCGGCGCGTGAAATTGAAGATTTCCCACGACCGCCTGGCCCGGTTACATCCAGCCGATATTGCCGACATCGTCGAAGATCTGGCCCCCGACGAGCGCGAAGCAGTCTTTGAGACCCTCGATGAAGGAGTCGCCGCCGAGGCCTTGGAGGAGGTCGATCCCAAGGTACAAAAATCGATTGTCGAGTCGCTCGATTCGGACCGCGCCGCTGAGATAGTGGAGGAGATGGATCCCGACGCCGCTGCTGACCTGCTGGCCGATCTTTCGGAAGAACGCACTTCGGAGATCCTGCTGGAGATGGCGCCGGAGGAGCGCAAGGAGGTATCGGGGCTTCTTGAGTTCAAGGAAAACACGGCCGCTGGACGGATGAATACGCAGTACATGGCCTTGAACGTAAGTGCCACCGCGCACGACGCAGTCGAAGCCCTGCGGAATTTCGAAGGCGGCATCGAGACGGTCAGCACCGTCTATTTGACGGATTCACGGGGGACGCTGGCCGGAGCCGTGCCACTGGCGAAGCTGGTGCTCGCCACACCCCAAACTCCGTTGCTATCGCTGACCCAGGAGCCTCTGATTTCCTGCCACGCCGAGGCCAGCGAGAAGGCCGTCGCTGAACTCTTCGACAAGTACAACCTCTTGACCTTGCCGGTGGTGGATGATCATAACAAGCTGACCGGTGTCATCACTTCTGACGACATTATCAGCATGCTGCGGGCGAAGCTGTAGAGCGCTGCAGCACCTGCCGTCATTAGATCACAACTTTTCCTGTTCAGAATCTCCCGCGGCATTTATTCTGTTTGGTCGTCGTGCAGTAGTACAGGTCCATGTCTCTGAACTGTGCCCATGAACTTTCTGAAAAGCTGGAAAGGCCGGATCCTGCTGTTCTTCGCCGTCGTCGGACCCGGTTTTATTACCGCCAATGTCGACAATGATGCCAACGGCATCTACGTCTACTCGGCCGCCGGCGCACAGTTTGGAAACCTGCTGTTGTGGACTCTCATTCCCGTCACCCTTGCCTTGATCGTGGTGCAAGAAATTTCAGCCCGCATGGGCGCTGTCACCGGCAAGGGCCTCAGCGATCTCATCCGCGAAGAATTCGGGTTTCGCATCACGTTCTTCATGATGATCGGAATTCTCATCATCAACTTCGGCAATGTGGTCGGCGAATTTGCGGGTATTGCCGGCAGCCTCGAACTCTTCGGCCTTTCCAAGTACATCACGGTCCCGGTTTGCGCGGTCATCGTGTGGTTGATTGTGGTTAAGGGCCAGTACAAGAGCGTGGAGAAAGTCTTTCTGGTGGCGTCTTTTTTCTATGTGACCTACATCATCGCCGGGTTTTTTGCCAAGCCGGCATGGATTGATGCCCTGATCTTGACAGTGAAGCCGCCGCCGCGCGCTGAGTTTATGCGTCCTGGCTATCTCTACATGGCGATTGGTGTGGTGGGAACAACTATCGCCCCCTGGATGCAGTTCTATTTGCAGTCCTCGATCGTGGAGAAGGGAGTAACCAAGCGTCAATACAGGGCTTCTCAGATTGACGTGGTTGCGGGTTGCATCTTCACCGACATCGTGGCATGGTTCATCATCGTGGCTTGCGCCGCCACCCTGTACGTCCACGGATACCACAACATCTCGGACGCGAAAGACGCTGCCCAGGCACTGCGCCCACTGGCAGGACAATACGCCTATATCCTGTTTGCCATGGGATTGTTTAATGCATCACTGTTTGCAGCCTCCATCCTGCCGCTTTCTACTGCCTATACGGTTTGTGAAGGGCTGGGATTCGAGTCTGGAGTGGGAAGGAAGTTCAGCGAAGCGCCGGTATTCTACTGGTTGTACACCATCCTGATTGTGGCCGGCGCCGGTTGTGTTCTGTACCCGAATCTGCCCCTGGTAAAAATATCCATCCTCTCCCAGGTAATCAACGGCGTGGCGATCCCCCCTGTCCTTATCTTCATGCTGCTACTGGTGAATAAGAAAGAACTCATGGGCGATTTCGTCAACTCGCGAGCTTACAACGTCGTTGCCTGGACCACTACCGTCGTCATGACGGCCCTCACTCTCGCCTGGTTCTGGACTCTGACGTCTGGTGGGTAGATCCTCTCGGCGGGCAAAAGTAGGGACTTTAGTCTCATTGCCAAGTCTGAAAGACTGGAATGTTGTTTGCCGGATAACTCTTTCGCGCCTGCCTGCTTCTGTCTATAATGAGCTTAATTCTGGGGTAGCGCATGCGCAGTCTCCCAATCTTCCTGGTTTCCTCCCTGTTGCTCACTACCTCGTCCTTCGCGCAGAACGCCAGCGTCTTGCCGTTGCCGGGCGCCGCAATGCCGCCGGTCAAGGCCTATCACGATGGCAGCATCCGGGACATCGACGCCATCGGCAACCGCAAGATCGGCTGTGATCGCGGCGTTGGGAACTGGTATAGCCTGGAAAAACAGGTCGAGATGGGGAGAACGTACGCCCAGCAGATGGAGACTGCGGCCAAGCTCATTACCGACCCGGTCATCACCGAGTACGTCAACCGTGTCGGGCAAAACCTGGTGCGAAATTCCGATGCGCAGGTGCCATTCACTATCAAGGTAATTGACACCGACGACATTAATGCCTTTGCCCTGCCGGGCGGGTTCTTCTACGTGGACTCGGGTTTGATCCTGGCGGCCGACAACGAAGCCGAACTTGCCGGAGTGATGTCGCACGAGATTGCCCACGTGGCTGCTTGTCACGTGGCGCGCGAGAACACTCGCGGTCAATTGATGAACCTGGCCTCTATACCGCTGATTTTTGTAGGTGGCGGGATCGGCTTCGCGGCGCGCAATCTGATGGGGCTGGCCGTGCCCATGGGGTTTCTGCAGTTCAGCCGCGGTTTCGAGGCGGAAGCGGATTTTCTGGGGATCGAATACATGTACAAAGCCGGCTATGACCCCCAGGCGTTGACTTCATTCTTTGAGAAGGTGAAGGCGCTTGAGAAACACCGGCCCGGCACCATCGCCAAAGCTTTTGACACTCATCCTCAAACCCCGGACCGTATTCAAAAAACGCAGCAGGAGATCAATACCCTGCTGCCTCCGGAAGCTGAATACAAAGTCGATACTTCAGAGTTTGTCGACGTGCGGGCGCGGCTGTTTGAACTGCAAAACCGGCGCCCACCAGGCGACGGCAAAATGGGAAATCGCCCCACGCTGCGGCGCACTGCCCACACGCCCGCCAGTGGCGACGACACCACCACGACCGACCCAGGCGATGATCGTCCGAAGCTGTCACGCCGCGGCAACCCGCCGCCATCCGATTAGTTGGCTACACCGCAATTCCGCGGCTAAATCTTTCCTTCAGCCAGATCTTTCACCAGTTTGACGTCGGCCTCCAGGAAGTCATATGCCGGCAGCTCGGAACGCATCGCCCAGCGCACTTCACGAAAAATTCGGTTCTCGATTGTCCCCGCGTACTCCTTTACAACATAGAAGCGCAACTCCACAGAATTTCCGGTCTTGTATTGATGGCGAATGCGCATCACTTCCTCGCCGATGGTGGCATTGATGCCCAACTCCTCATCCAGTTCGCGACGCAGCGCGTCCCGGGGTTGTTCGCCGGTTTCGATCTTGCCTCCCGGGAACTCCCACTTCAGTGGCATGGTCTGGTGGCGCGTGCGTTGGCACACCAGAACCTTGTCATCCTTCATGATCAACGCTGCCACAACCTGTTTCATGGACCTACCAGAGCGCGGGACGGCGGCGCTTGCTCGATGATTATCGGGTACTTATTGGGAAGACTTTTCCAGGCTTGCGCCCACCAGGCTGGCACAGTATTCCACCAGAATGCGATCTTCGTCTTTGAAGGCCGCAGGAAAATGGCTGTCGATATCGAGTTCTCCTACCACTTTTCCATGGGCAAACACCGGAGCCACGATCTCCGACTTGGTCTCCAGCGAGCACGCCAGGTAGCGAGGGTCAAGGTTGACGTCATCCACCACGACGGAATTGCCAGTCGAAGCCGCAGCACCGAAAATTCCCTGATGCAACGGGATGCGCGTATGCGGTGTCATGTTTCCCTGGAACGAGCCCAGTACGAGCATGGGTGGCTGGCCAGCCTCCAGCATGTAAAAACCCACCCAGTTATATTTCAACATGCGTTCGTGCAACAGTTCCACCATGCGAGTCATGAGATCCTGCGCTGACTTCGCCTGCAACGCCAGTTGCGTCATCTCCGCTTGCACATCCTTAGCCTTGGCAGCCGTGGGCATAGGGGAAATATTATCTCAGCCAATGGCGCTGTGCACCTGTACGCTGGTAATGCATTTGAGACCTGAGGCGTGCGGAAAACTCTCAGGATGAATCGCGGCAGCCAGGGCATGCAGTCCGCGGACAAGGGTGGGCGCTGGCGTGTTCAAGAACTCGTCCGGTATGCAGTAAACGCGGCTTTGTTTCGCGGCCCGCATTCCGGTCCAACCGCGGTCGCGGAGAATCTTCTCAAGCGGCACCCGGTCGCCCGCTCCACACCATGCTGCAATCAGAACGTCAGGATCTTCGCGCAGAACGGATTCCGCAGATGTCTGCACTCCCGGGGTACCCACGAACGTGCCGCCGGCCGCGTGTACCAGTTCTGCGACCCACATCTGTGAGGTGATTAGCGGTTTACCCCATTCCTCGCAGAAGACACGCCGGCGCGGTTTGTCCGCGGTCTGCCTGCTCATCGTAGCTATCTGATGCTGCATCTCTGCGATTACGTCTTCGCCGCGAGCTGAGGCGCCCAGTACTCCAGAGAGGACTGCGATGTCGGTGTAAATGTCCGCCAGAGTTTTGGGGGCGAGACCGAGAAAGCGTGACCCCGCTTTTAGAATCTCCGTCACGGCTTTCTCCTGATAGGGGACCGCGGCCACCACCAAGTCAGGCTGAGCCGCAGTAATCTGGTTGGTGTCCGCAGCCCAGGAATCGCGTACGATGGTGAGCTGTCGATCTCTGACCTCGGGACACACATCGGCGCAGTACTTCGTACAAGCCACCAGGCGATCCAATTTGCCAATGGCGGCCAGCATCACTGTTGCGCTGGGTTGAAGAGAGACGACTCGTTGGGGAGTGTGATCGCGGGACACAGTAGCGTCATCTTATCGCGGTTGGGCTGCGAGAGCGAAGCGTCGCAGCGGCGCGGCACGCTACAATTCTTGCAATGTATTCCGCCCTGCTTCTCGATCACTTTCAGAATCCGAGAAACTCCGGAGAAGTGAGCAATCCCGACGTCGCCGTCCAGCTGGAAAATCCGGCTTGTGGCGACGTCCTGAAGCTGACTCTGAGAATCGTGGGCGACCGCATCACCGAAGTTCGTTTTCTTGCCAAGGGCTGCGTTTCCGCAATAGCGTGTGGCTCGGCGCTGACGGAGTTGGTGCAGGGAAAGACGGTGAGCGTTGCTAGGGCCCTGAGTCGGGAACAGCTAGTACACGCGGTCGGTGGTCTACCCGAAGCCTCTGCCCACGCCAGCCATCTGGCGATCGATACTCTGGCGGCAGCTCTCAAGAATCTAAAGGCGTAGGGCCGTCCTTAAGAATCGTAGCCGGGTCCGCGGGTCGCCCCGGACTCTTTCCAGAGCTTTTCCCAATTCCACATCCTCGATGTCACTGCGTTCGGCAACCGGAATCCGAGTTGATGCGCGAGCATACACACCTGCCCGCGATGGTGAGCTTCGTGAGAAAGCATGTAGCACAGCATTTCCGGGCCAACCGGCCAAGGCTGACCCCAGCCATCTCTGCGAAACTTCTCGACGCGGCTCCCACCACCGCCGAAGGCTTCAGTGAGCATCTCCACGCAGCGAGCGGCGCTCTCAGCTAGTCCCGCACGGGCCTGTCGCGGCGTGCAGCGGGCGCGGTTGAGAAGTCGTATCGCCTTCAAATGCGGAGCTGTAAGTCTGACCCACTTGGCGCGAACATTGTGCATGTGGCTGAAGATCGCGGCGATGGAGCGGGGATTGCCTGGCGGTGTGGTCCTCCAGGCAGCAGGGTCAAGGCTTTCAATCAGAATCTGGTTGATGCGGTCGTTGATGTGAAAGATCTGGACTGCGGCCCGGCCGAGTTCAGTTTGAACCTTGTGTTTACGTGTGGTCACGGCTTTCTACTCCTTGAAAATCCGTGGCTTTACTTGATCTTGTCCGGCTGGTACACGGTCCAGCCGCGCTCACGAGCCGTCTTCTCTAGGTCAGGATTCGGATTGACCGCGAATGCGTGTCGCGCAATTGCAAGCATCTCGGTGTCCCAGCGCGAGTTGCCGAAAGCGGTGTCTGGGTCTTTTCTGATTACATCCCGAATGGCCGCAGGCTTACCCGCGCCAGTCGGTACCCGCACTAAACGGTCGGTAACCATGCCATTCTCAATCTCAACCGCCGCTGCCAGAATTCGATCATCCGGAATCCCAAAATACTTCATGCCCGCGCGGATGACCCATTCGTTAGTCGAAGACACCGCCCACACATCACTGCCCAACTCCCGCAGGCGGTGTACCAACTCGCGCATCTCGGGAAAGATCTGCCGGACGAAATTCTCATCGAAGTATCGGTTGGCTGCCTCCTGTAACTGAGCCTCGGCCAGCCCGCGGTGCATAGTCACCATTTCGCCGCACATGTCGTCCTCGATGACCTTTCCCGCCCGGTAGTCGGCGTAGCGCGGACTCACCCAGCGCACGACTTCGTCGGAAACCACACCTTGATGCAACTCCCAGACAAAAAACCCTTCACCCGCATCGCCTGCCCAAAGCGTACCGTCGCAATCGAAGACCGCAAGGCCTGGCTGAAGATTGAGCACGGCGTCCAGAAAGGCGGAAGCGTTTGCTGTTATGGATGAGGTCAAAGAGTTTATCTCAAGCACGCGGCGTCGAGGACAGAGCCGAATAGTCCTGCGGCGTGTCCACGTTCAGCGTAACAGCCGGATCATCGACTCGAACATAGGCAATGTGTTGCTGTTTCTGGTGCTCGATTTCACGGGCTGTAGAGGTGGCAGGGGCTCTTAGGAAGACCTCCATCATCTCTCGCGCGATCAGAAAAGGGTGTCCGTGTTTGCCTTCGTATTCCGGGACAACGGCCCAAATCTCATCGGCACGTGACCTGAACGCCGCACAGAGAGTTTGCAAGGTGCCGGCGCTGGCAGGTGGCCGGTCGACAAGAGTGATCATGGCGGCATCCCGTCCACGGTTCAAGACCTCTTGCAATCCCACCTGAAGGGAACTGAATTGTCCGCGCTCAGGCGCGGGATTCCTAACCAGGGATGCGCCATTGGAGTACACCACAGAAGCCACGTTAGCTTCATTATTTCCGGCCACCACGATCACAAGTTCGCTGAAAGGGAGCAGTGACTGGATCGCACAGGAAAGAAAGGTGGTGTTTCCCGGCGCAACCGGTGGCCAGGGCAGCAGGGCTTTATCCGTGCCCATGCGGGTGGAGGCGCCGGCGGCGAGAATCACTCCGCATAGGCTGGACGCACTGACCATGCAGCGAAGATAGCAGAACGGAACTCAGAAGTCAGTGTGGGCGGAGGACTGAACCGGTCAGGATGCTTTGCAGTCAAAGATTGTCGTCGCGATCCGCGGCAACCGCAGGATCGGAAGAGACTTGCTCATCGGAAGGAATCGGAGCATGCGTCTTGAACCAGCTCATATGAGGCAGGGCGCGTTCCGAGCGTCGGCGTACGGCGATCAGCTCGGCTGTAATCGCTACAGCGATTTCCTCCGGAGTGATCGCTCCAATGTCCAGGCCAACCGGCGCATGCACGCGTTCGAACAGATGCGCAGGGAGCCCTTCTTTTGTGAGTTCGCGGAAAATAGTGATGGTCTTGCGCTTGGAGCCGATCATTCCAATATAGCGGGCCTGAGTTTGTACCGCCCAGCGCAGCACTCGCATGTCGTCGCGATGTCCTCGTGTGACGATGACGATATACGATGATTCCCGCGGTGTGATCTTCGTCATCGCCAGTTCGAAGTCTTCCGCAATCACTTCTTTTGCCTCCGGGAAACGCTCGCGGCTGGCGTAAGCGGCTCGGTCGTCGACTATGGTGACGTCGAAACCTGCCCCGCGAGCTACCCTGTAAAGATTTACCGACACGTGGCCTGCACCGAAAACATAAAGTAATGCTGGAGGTAGCACGGGCTCAATGAAGATATCCAAAGTTCCACCGCAAACCAGGCCCGTATCGTACTTCGGATTTTCGTTCAGGTTGAAGGTCAGAGTGCGCGGCTTCTCGCATTCCATGACTTCGCGGGCCGCCTGCCAAACCTCCGCCTCAACACATCCTCCACCGATGGTTCCCGTGATCGAACCATCGTCGCGTACCAGCATCTTGGCGGTTTCAAACGAGGGGATGGATCCGCGCACATTGACGATGGTCGCCACCGCGCCTCGGCGCCCTTCCTGCCGCAGCTTGACGATCTCCTCGTAAATGTCCACAACTTGATTATTCTTCGGTAAACAGGGGAAGTCAATCAAAAGGAGCCTTGGCCGCAACTACCGGATGCTGTGATAGTTTTGGGAGAGTCTCCGTATGAAGGCCGTTCGCATTCACGAATTCGGCGGGCCGGAGGTTCTTCGCTATGAGGAAGCCCCTGACCCAAAACCGCGCAAAGACCAGGTGTTGGTGCGGGTTCGCGCCTGTTCCTTGAATCACCTCGATATCTGGGTGCGCAAGGGCCTTCCCGGCGTAAAGCTGCCGCACATTCTCGGCAGTGACATTGCAGGGGAGATTGTCGAGATCGGCGAATACGTCACCGCCTTCAAGGCGGGGCAACGCGTGCTTCTCGCTCCCATGCTTTTCTGCAATCACTGTGCCAAGTGCGTTGCCGGATTGCAAAACCAGTGCCGGGAATTCGCAGTGCTCGGCAACGGAGTGGATGGTGGTAACTGCGAACTGATCGCTGTGCCAGCGGTGAATGTCATCCCGATTCCCGAGAGCCTCGATTTCAATCAAGCCGCCAGCGTACCTTTGGTCTTCCTCACTGCCTGGCACATGTTGGTAGCACGGGCAAGAATTCGTCAAGGGCAAACCGTGTTAGTGCTCGGCGGGGGCTCGGGAGTGGGTATCGCAGCGATCCAGATCGCCAAACTTTTCCATGCCCGCGTAATCACGACCGCGGGCGACGAGGCCAAACTGGAGAAGGCTCGTGCGCTTGGCGCCGATTATGGGATCAATCATTATCAGCAGAAGATATCCGAAGAAGTGCGCAAGCTTACCAACAAGGCGGGCGTTGACATCGTAGTCGAACACGTAGGCACGGCCACCTGGGAAGAGAGCATGAAGTCGCTCAAGGCTGGAGGCACCATCGTGACCTGCGGCGCAACCACGGGCTACGACGCCAAATTCGATCTGCGATTCCTTTTCGCGAGGCAGCTTTCATTCCTGGGTTCCTACATGGGCACCATGGGCGATTTGTACGATGTGCTCGGCCACATCTTTGCGGGACGACTGAAACCAGTCGTCGACCGGGCATTTTCTCTTGAAGATACACGTGCGGCACACGAATACATGGATGCCAGCCAGATGTTCGGCAAGGTAGTCCTGACGACCTGAGGGCTATTTACTTCTTTTTTCCTTTCTTTGAACCGCGCGGCTTGAGAGCCTTCGTGGCGACGCCACCCTTGCCTTTCTTCTGTTTCTTTGGCGCCGATGGCAGTGTAGTGGGCACCGCTCCAGCAGGGTCGGAGGTTATGACGCTCTTCTTCAGATCCACCGTGACCGTATCTCGCTGCATCACTTGCTTATTGGTGACAGACTTGAATGTGATGGTCAGGGTCTTCGCGTCGGTGGTGACGGTAAGGTAGCCAAATTCAACAATGGGGTTGATCACCAGGGTGTGGTCTCCCGATTTGACTGGCGCGTTGGGCAGGCCGCCGAGCGGAGCCGTTGCCGCAAAACCACCCGATCCCGCGACCACATACGGCGTTTCTTTGCCTTGAACAACGCGGGTGAATCGCTGATAGAGATGGGCATGTCCGGAAAGAACAGCATCCGGCCAGAGGCCTACGGCCTTGCAGCAAGCATCGATGTCGGCCAGTTCTCCGCTCGATCCTCCGTGTCTGGCGTCGGCCGAAAGAGGTGGATGGTGGATCGCGAGGAGGACGGCCCGCTTGCCGGCATTGCGCTCCGGCTTCAGCCGCGTCAGTTCGTTCTGCAGAAAAGTGAGTTGATCGTCCACGAGGGGGAAGTGGCCTTTTTGCGAAGAAAGTACGCCAGCACCGCTATCCAGTACATTGCTGTACAGCCCAATGATCGAGACGAACGGGGCATCGAGTGTGAAGTAAACGCCAGGCTGCGTCATTACGCTCCGCACCAACCCGCCTGCATCCGGGGAGGGCCCGGGCTCAGGAGCACAGAAATTGGTCAGGAAAGCAGCTAGCGTCGGAACCTGTGGGGCATTCGAAGATGCGCCGAACACCATACCGTCATGGTTCCCGGGAATGGCGAAAATCGGCCGGTCATAATCACGAAAGGGCTCATAGAACTGGTCGTAATAATATTGCCCTTCGCCGAAGTTGTAGATTATGTCGCCAAGGTTAAAGAAAAATGCTGGCCCGTTCACCCCTTGCGCTTGCACGTCCGTCGCCATGGCGTCAGCGACCCCAGCCTCGTGCTGGATTGCGGTCGATGCGGTCTGCGACCGATTTACTTTAGCCGCACCGGTGTCGCCGACGGCATGGAAAGTGATTCTTCCAGCTTGATCGATGGCGTCGGCAACCTCCGCGGGAATGTAATCCGCCAGATTAATGTTCGGTGCAGCATTTTGCCTCGTTTGCGGTATAGGCTGCACCTGACTCTTGTGCTGGAGGTAATAGGCCGAGTTGTAGTAAGCCGAACTGTTGTTGTCCTGGCGGAAAGAAGTTTCATCGGGGCTGGGCTTGGGATCTGCATAGAACTGTCCCTTGGGGCCTGTCATCCTTTGTACTGGCACTGCACACCTCCTTGGAAAATTTTTCTTGCTGTTGGTGATTGGATCTTCGTTGGATCATGGACGGGGCGGTCACGGTGAACATCCCATCACGGATGGTGAACACCGCCGCCGAAACGTTTCAACCTTGGGGCCCGAAATCAGAAGGGAACGCGGAGTTAAGGTTAATCCCAATATTTTCGATGTCAAGCAATTTTGGAGTCGCAATTTCAAACGCAGCCTGTACGGCGGCGCATGGCGTATCCAAAACAGCCTGTGCAAATCGCCGCGGTCCCGTCACGAGCTTGCTCACGCCGGACTTGGACTGCAATCAATCTGCCAAGTAGAATAGTAGGCATGGGTAGCGACCTCAGCTACGGTCCCTACGTGACCGTTGAACACGGCAAGAAGGTGGTCAAGGAACTGACCTACGGCAACCATACGCCGGAGGGCGTCGTCCTCACCACCATGGACAATGCGGTCAACTGGATGCGCAAGAATTCCATTTGGCCGATGACGTTCGGCCTCGCCTGCTGTGCCATCGAAATGATGTCCATGGGCGCGTCACGATTCGACATTGCCCGCTTCGGCGCCGAAGTCTTCCGCCCGTCACCGCGCCAATCCGACTTGATCATCATTGCCGGCCGCGTCTCCAACAAAATGGCTCCGGTGATCCGGCAACTGTGGGAGCAGATGCCGGAACCCAAATGGGTCATCTCTATGGGTGCCTGTGCGACTTCGGGGGGTGTGTTCAATAACTACGCACTGGTTCAAAGCGTGAACCAGGTCATTCCGGTCGATGTCTACGTGCCTGGATGCCCGCCGCGGCCCGAGCAACTGATCTACGCCATCACTCTGCTGCAAGAGAAGATTCAGAAAGAACGCGGCACCATCAAGCGTGCGCTGAACCTTAGCTAAGACGTCCTCGCGGATTTTCGTGGTACAAACACACATGCCAAGAACAGTTGCCGCCGTAGGCCGGCCCACGATTGTTGCCACAGCCCCCTGCCGTGCCGATTTGGCCGGTGGCACCATCGACCTGTGGCCGCTATACCTGTTCCATCCCGGCGCGCTCACGCTCAACTTCGCGTTGAATATTCAGACCAGTTGCCGAATCACGCCGCTGATAGGGAAGCGTATACAGCTGCGGTCGCTCGATACACGGAGAGAAGAGTCCTTCGCAAACTTGGAGGCCCTCTGTAGCACCCGCCGCTTTCGCCTGCCTCTGGCCGCGCGGCTGTCGCAATTCTTCGCGCCCAAGGAAGGATTGCTGATTGAGACCAACTCCGAGTCCCCAGCGGGCGCCGGAATCTCCGGATCTTCGGCGCTGATGATCGCAAGCACTGCTGCCCTGGCTCGATTTACCAACCGCAATCTGAGTCTCGAACAGATACGCGTGATCGCACAAAATGTTGAAGCTCAAATCATCGAAGTGCCGACTGGCTGCCAGGACTACTATCCGGCACTCTATGGTGGCATCAGCGCCATCCACCTCGACGCCGACGGAACCCACCGCGAGGCAGTGCCGATCGCTGCGGAGGAAATCGAGTCGCGGTTTGTTCTCGCGTACACGGGAGTGCCGCGCAAGTCCGGCATCAATAATTGGGAAGTCTTCAAGTCACACATCGACGGGGACCGGCGGGTATTCCGCAATTTTGAGAAAATCTCGCACATCGCCCGCTCCATGCACCAAGCCCTGCTCACCAGAAAGTGGGGCGAGGTCGCCCGCTTACTGAGTGAGGAATGGAAGCTGCGCCGCACCAATGCTCCCGGTATCACCACTCCCCTGATTGACAAACTGATTGCCGTCGCCGCCAAGCACGGAGGCAGAGCGGCGAAGGTTTGCGGCGCCGGCGGCGGAGGTTGCGTAATCTTTCAGGTCGAAGAAGGAACGGCCAGCCGGGTGGCCAACGCGATCGGTGAAAATGGCGGGCACGTTCTACCGTTTCAGGTGGCCAGAGAGGGACTGACGGTTTCCGAAGCGCCAGCCAGCGCATAACGTCAATAGACAGCACGGCAAAAAGGGGCCTCGGGCATCCTTGCTGAAGGGCATGGCAAGTTGGCTCAGCAGCGCCCGATTGGCGCTATAATCGCCCTAAGAGTCTGTTGGGGTGTTCCATGAAACCACGCCATGCTGCGGTCCTCCTGTCATCACTGCTAATACTGAGCGGGGCGGGTGCAAGCGCTTCCGACCAGAAACCTGCCAGCCAGCAATCTTCTCCTGCGCCGCATATGAACTCACACACGCGAATGGAGATGATCCGCTCATTTGAGTCTGAGCTGGTCTATATCCGGACGCAATTTCCCATGGGCAAGAAGGGTTTGACGCTCAAGAACGGCACCATCTCGCCTAGCGGTGTTGATCTGCAGAGATTGCTCGTCACCTGGGGACCTTCAGTAAAACCTGGCGACCAGGCACGCATCACCAGTATTTCGATGAAGGAGAGCCGTATTCATTTCGAGATTAACGGCGGCCCGGTCAAGAAGCAGAAGTGGTACGAACGTATCGAAATTGATGGTCCGGGCGGTACAGCCACTCCAAGCGATGCCAGCGCCAACCCGCGCGGATCGTATGTTGACCTGGTCTTTGATCACTACATCCCGGAGATGGATGCTCGGCAGCTTAAGCAACTACTGCGCCCAGTTTTCGATTTTGACTCCAAGTCGCCGGTCGAGGCCTATCTGGAAACCGTTCCCCCAAAGGTGAAGGATGCGATCAAGAACCATCAGGTGCTGGTGGGGATGAATCATGAAATGGTGATTTACTCGAAGGGTCGCGCTCCCAAGAAGATTCGCGAGAAGGACGGAGATGCGGAATACGAAGATTGGATCTACGGCGAGCCGCCGCAAGATGTGGACTTTGTGCGCTTCGTGGGAGATGAAGTGACCCGGGTCGAGACCATGAAAGTTACGGGTTAGAAGATTGTGCGTGTCGAAAAGGAAGTCGAATTGAACCACCCGAGCGTGGCTGCGGTTTCGCCAACCGCGCAGCCGGCTAATGCGCCCAGTCTGCGACGTCCGGGAGAAGACCTCCCAGTCCCGCCCGCCAGCACGTCAAACGGACCTATCACTCCGGCACCAAGCGGACCTCCTCCCGCCACCCCCGGTTCCAAGCAGCCCGATTTTGCCCCATCCGCGATTGCGCAAGCCAACTTCTCGCGGTGACTTGGCTGCACTCGCGCTCGCCGTTACACTGGAAGTGTGAAGATTGCGCTGGGGCAGATCAATCCCACAGTCGGGGATTTCAAAGGGAATGGCGAAAAGATTATCGACTTTTCCGGTCGCGCCAAGTCTGCCGGCGCTGGACTGATTCTTTTCCCCGAACTCTCCGTGTGCGGCTACCCTCCCCGTGATCTCGTGGAGCGGTCCTCATTCGTTGCCCGCAATAGCGAAACTCTCGAGCAAATCGCCCGCGAAACTCGCGGAATTGCTGTGATTTGCGGCGTTGTGACTCCCGCTCACGCAGAAACCGGCAAGTCGGTCATGAATTCCGCAGCCCTGCTTCAGGACGGCAAATTAGCCTTCCTGCAATCCAAGATGCTGTTGCCCACCTACGACGTGTTCGATGAAATGCGCAACTTTGCTCCGGCTGGGCGCCAGCATCTTTTTCCTTTTTGCGGCAAGCAGATGGCCTTGACCATCTGCGAAGATGCTTGGAATGACAAGCACTTCTGGAACAAGCGACTCTACACCTTCGACCCCGTAGAAGCCCTGATCAAGTCGGGCGGCTCTTTCGTGTTGAATATTTCTGCCTCACCCTTCTGGCTGGGGAAGCGGGAGTTCCGCCGCGAGATGCTGGCGTCGATTGCCCGCACGCAGAAGGTTCCGGTGGCGATGGTCAATCAGGTTGGCGGGAATGACAGTCTGGTTTTCGATGGTTCCAGCCTTGTGCTCAACCCCGCCGGTGAGGTCATCGCACAAGGCAAGTCGTTCGAGGAAGACCTGGTTTATTTTGACTCGGACCGACTCACTGGAGAAGTGCATTCCCAAGTCGAAGGCGAGGAAGCCAGCGCATACGCCGCCCTGGTTCTGGGCACGCGGGACTACGTAAGCAAGTGCGGCTTTCAGAGAGTGATCGTCGGCCTCAGCGGCGGAATTGACTCTGCCCTTACGGCCGTCATTGCCACCGACGCAGTGGGCGCGGAAAATGTGATCGGCGTAGGTATGCCGGGACCCTATTCGTCTCAAGGCTCGGTCGACGATGCCCGTGCGCTGGCTCACAATCTTGGCATTCGCTTTGAATTGCTCTCCATCAACGACGTTTTCTCAAGCTACAGCCAAACGTTGCAACCCGTTTTTCGGGGATTGAAGCCAGATACGACCGAGGAAAACATTCAGTCGCGTGCCCGCGGGACACTCTTGATGGCGCTCTCAAATAAGTTCGGTGCCATCGTCCTCAGCACAGGGAACAAGAGCGAACTTGGTGTGGGCTATTGCACCCTGTATGGCGACATGGTCGGCGGCTTAGCGGTCATCTCCGACGTGCCCAAGACCATGGTGTACCGTTTAAGCCGCTACGTGAATGCCAGCCGTGCCCTGATCCCGCAGGCTAGCCTGGAAAAGCCACCCTCAGCGGAATTGCGGCCTGATCAAAAAGACAGCGATACGCTTCCGTCTTACGAAGTGTTGGACGTAATCCTGGAAGACTACGTGGAGGAGTCGCGCACCGCCGAGCAGATTGCCGAGGGACGGGGATTCGATGTTAGTCTAGTCCGGCGCGTGATTCGCATGGTGGAGCGCGCCGAGTATAAGCGGCAGCAAGCTGCTCCCGGACTGAAAATTTCCGCCAAGGCTTTTGGCTACGGACGCCGGTTCCCAATCGCCGCAAAATCGGACATCTAGAAAGGAAATCATGTTTCGTCATTATTTCAGCGTTTGCTCTGTCGTGTTGCTGGCGGTTCTGGCGATGGGCCAGCAAAAAACCGCGCCGAAGGCTGCACCTTCCTCGAAGCCGGTTGCCGCGCCAACTCTTCCCTCGGAAGAGGTTGTGGGTGCATTCTTGCAGCAGACCCTGGGCTATGATGCCTCGTTTAGCTGGAAGATCGTCAGCATCAAGCCAGCGCCCGCCGAGGGACTGGCCGAAGTGGATGTTACTGTCACCTCTCCCCAAGGTTCGCAGATCCAGAAGTTCTACGTTACCCCGGACAGCACCCACGCCATTATTGGAGAGATTCTCCCGTTCGGCGCCCATCCCTTCGATGCCGTGCGCGACCAGTTGCAGAAGGGAATCAACGGGCCTTCGCGAGGCGCGGATGCCGCTCCAGTCACAGTGGTTGAGTTCAGCGATCTGCAATGTCCCCATTGCAAGGACGCCCAGCCGGTGCTCGATCGCCTGGCCGCCGAGGACAAGAACGCTCGCGTGGTTTTCCAGAATTTTCCTTTGCCCATGCACGACTGGGCAATGAAGGCTGCGAGTTATGCGGACTGCGTGGGGCGGTCTTCTCCGGACGGTTTCTGGAAATTTATTCAGAGTATCTACGCTGCACAGTCAGACATCACCGCTTCCAATGCCGACGAGAAGCTGACCGGTTTCGCCGACGCGGCCGGAGTCAAGGGCAGTGACGTGTCTGCCTGCGCCGCCAAGCCGGAAACCACTACACGCGTGGAACACTCCATGGAGTTGGGCAAGTCGCTGGATGTCAACAGTACGCCTACCATCTTCATCAATGGCCGAAAACTCACCGCAGGGGGGCTTCCTTACGACGTATTGCAGAAGCTGGTGGACTTCGCCGCCGGCAACCCGAAATAGAGGTCACCTTGGCAGCCACAACTCCGTTTCCTGGGTCGTTCCCAGGTTCAGCACGTGGGGTGTGATCACCACTAGAATTTCATCAGTTTCTGCGGTCTTGTTGCTGGTGGTTGCGACTTTGTTCAGCACGGGGATTGAATTTATCCCAGGGATGCCCATCATGCTGTCTTGTTCGCTGCGAGTCAGCGACGACGCCACCACCGCCGGTTCTCCGTCTTCCAGATTGATGCTGCCCTTGTACTCGCGGTTGGCAATCACCGGGACTCCGTTCACGCTCGGGCCCGCCAGCGCCCGTAGCTGCATCTCCAGATCGAGTCCCACGTGGATGCCGCCAGAGACCACAGGCTTGGCCTTAATGTCCAGCCCCAGGTCTTCGTAGCTGATGGAGGGAACCGGCGCTTGAAAGCTGCCGTTTTGCAGCACCTGCGAAATCGCCGCGGTATTGACTATCGGCGAGAAACTCGCGTTGACCACAGGAAACCGCTGGCCCAGGCGGAAGGTTGTGCTAGTGCCCTGCGACGCGCGCAAGGTGGCGTGATCCAGATGTTTGACCCAACTCTCATTGAGCGACAACTGCCCTGCAATGTGATCGAGGCTCAATCCCATAAAAGTGAGGCCACCGCCGAAGGTGGCCAGCGGCTGGCTGAAGATTCCGCTTTGTCCCTGCCCCTGTAGTTGCGCCAACAGTCCGGAAATGGCCGACGAATTGGCCTGGTTGATGCCGCCGCCCGAAATAAGCTGATTGATCAAGCTCTGGATGCTCTGTCCGCTGGCCGCCAGCAAAGCCGCGGCGGGGATGTTGAACAGGTTGAAAGTGTCGGGAATGTGCAAGCCGAGATCGCGGACCAATTGGTGATCGATCTCATAGACCTCGATGTCCAAGAGCAACTGGGGACGTGCATTGCCGAGATTTTCCAGCACTTTGCCGACTGCGTCGAGCACGGCCATGGGCGCGCGCACTACCAGAGACCCGCTTTGTGGATGTTGCTGCAAAAACCGGACTTCAAACACCGTGCGCAACATGCTCACCAACTCGTTCACATCCTGCGGAGTGGTGGCTGAGCTCAGGTAGAACGTGCGCAAGCCCATACGGTCGTAAAGCCGGTGATTCTCGGTGGAGTCCTTGGCGAGGAGAATCTGGTTATCGGAAAGCGATGTCCAGAAAGTCCCGGTCACGTCGCATGCGGCTCGCATGGCGGCGGGGAACTCAGATTCATCAAGGTCGAAATGAACCCGCCGCGAGGCGACGGAATCGTCAAGTTCTGCGGTGACCCCATAGGACCGAGCTACTTCGGCCAAAAGGGCCTTTGAGTCTCCCCGAAAATGGAAGGCATGGCGGTCGGGACTGGGCACAGCCTGCAAGGGGCCGCCATCCTCGGCGACTCGCAAGATTGCGGTCGTGGGCGCCGCCCACTGACCAAAAGATTCCTGTAAACGTTGTTGGGCAAACTGGTTGTCGGGATCGAGGCTCAAAGCGCCGCGAAATTCAGCCTGCGCTTCGACTTCGTGCCCCTTGTTTAGATCGGCGTTGCCCCGTTGTTCATGATTAAAGACCAGCTGTTCCCGCGTGATGGCGAGGGCCGTCACGTAGCTGACATTGTTGGGGACCAGGCGCGCAGCCGTGTCGAACTCTTGATAAGCTTCGTCGAGGTGGTTGGCCTTTTCGAGCTTCAGCGCCCGGGAAAAGGCGGCATGCGCCTGCTTGCGATCGGATTTGGAAGGGTTGCAGGCGGCGTCCGGCGCGCACGGTCCAGTGACGAGGGTCTGCGTCGTGTCGGCGGCGACGGCCGTTATACACCACATCACCGCGACAAAAAGCGGCCATCGCATGCGCATCCTCCGATTGTAACCGGGAAGTCCAGGGAAGCAGCGACCCCCGGCAGGGTCGTGTACCTTCGGTAACTGTCTGGAACGTTTCTCAACCCGGTTCTTGCCGATAAAGAGATCTACGGGAGCACTGCGAGACGGGAAGTTGCCGGCGTCTGTGCTAGCACCATCGAGCGCCGTGCGGTTGGAAACTTCCGCAATTTTGGCGTATAAAAGTTAGTTGGGGCGCAGGCTCCGGGCGCCGCAACAATCGAAAATCTGAGAAGGTCTGAGTCCGACGCCATGTCCAGCATATCCGCCGCGCAAGCCCCAAAAGGTCTCGAGGGGGTGGTTGCAACCACCTCTAGTATCTGCTACATAGACGGCGAACAAGGCGTCTTGGCCTACCGTGGCATTGATATTCATGAGCTCGCCGACAATTCTACCTTTGAAGAAACCTGCTACTTGTTGTGGTTTGGCAAACTGCCCACACGCGACGAACTGAAGGGACTGCGCGACCGCTTGGCACAGGAGCGCAAACTTGATCCCGCGATCATTAACCTGCTGCGCACCGCACCCAAAGAGTCGCTTCCCATGGATGTGCTGCGTACCGCGGTTTCCGCACTCAGTTTTTACGACGCGGACGATAAGAAAAACGATCATGCTGCGAATGTGAACAAAGCCATCCGCCTGACTTCGCAAATTGCCATGATCGTGGCCTCCTATGACCGCATCCGCAAGGGGCAGCCGGTGGTCGAACCCGATAAGTCCCTCTCCCACTCCGGTAATTTCCTTCTTCAGTTGAATGGCGCCAAACCGTCACAGACCGCGGAACGTGCTTTGGACATTGCTCTGATTCTGCACGCCGACCACGAGCTTAACGCCTCGACGTTTGCCGCCCGGGTGACGGCGGCCACTCTTTCCGACATGCACTCTGCCGTTACTTCCGCCGTCGGATGCCTGAAGGGCCCGCTGCACGGAGGCGCCAACGAAGCCGTATTTCATATCCTGGAAGCGATTGACCGCGCCGGCGCCGAACCGGTGGAGCACATCAAGGCGATGCTGGCGCAGAAGAAGAAAGTTCCTGGCTTCGGCCATCGCGTTTACCACACCGAAGATCCGCGAGCCACTCACCTGCGGAAGATGTCCCATGATCTTGGCAAGTCGAGCGGTCAAAGCAAGTGGTTTGAAATGTCGGAGAGAATTGAGAACTTCATCAAGGCGGAAAAGAAGCTCAACGCCAACGTGGACTTCTATTCCGCTTCGACTTATCACATCCTCGGTATTGGCGTTGACCTGTTTACTCCCGTCTTCGCCGTCTCCCGCATCAGCGGCTGGACCGCACACGTAATCGAGCAGCTCGATGACAATCGGCTGATCCGCCCGCGCGCCGACTACATTGGGCCCGCCTATCCGCAACACTATGTTCCCATGGAACGAAGATAAGCAAGTCTCCGCATATCGGAGATTATGAACACGCTAATCCGCCGCGAACGAGTATTCCACGCGCCGCGTAACCAGCTTCCGGAATACTCCGGGGCTCATGCCCGTGACCCGGTGAAACGCGCGGGTGAAGTGGCTTTGATCTGCGAATCCCGTGCTTAGACTGATTTCGGCCAGCGATGTCTGGCGCGCAAGCATCTGTTCGCAGGCTGCGCGGATTCGCAGGCGATGAACATACTCGCCGATGCCCTCGCCTTTCCATCTCCTGAAGACCCGAGAAAGATGCACGGGATGAACTCCCGCTTCTCGCGCCATGTCTTCCAGCGTGAGCCGCTCGCAGTAGTCGGCCTTCATCCTCTCCACCACCAAGCCCAGCCATTGCGGGGCGTCCTTGGAAGTTTCCCGAGGCATGCGTGCGACGGCGCCCACCAATTCCGCCAGCAGACCTTCAACACGCAGGTCCGACACCTCCTCGGATCCGCGAGTCTCACGAAACAGTTTCATCGCCAGCCATAGCAGCTCTCCCCCGCCATACTCATCGCACGGAGTATCGAGACTTCCTGAGCAGTCCTCGATTCGCTCCCGCCAGATGGGTCGAATCTCGATTTCGAAGAAACGCACGCCGCGCGGCCCGATTTCATCCTGATGCGGAATCCCGGCAGGGCGGAACGCAATTGTGAAAGGGCCAAACTGCTTCTGCTGGTGGCCGTAGCGCTCGCCGTAATCGCCTTCGAGCAGGACGGCGAAAAAAGGCAACTCATGGGCGTGTTCAGGAAGCCTCCGTGGCGAGGAATGCTGCAAATCGGTAAAGATGGCGTCGCACTGTTCGCGCCGCTGCCGGACAGCTCCGTAGAAACTTCCGCCCCGCATTACGGGCGCGATGCCTTCAGCCATAGGGCCCCCGTTCAGAGGTTGCATTTCTTCAAGACAACCCTTCTGCCCGGACTGTTAGACTTCATCATCGACAATTCGTTACCTCAACGAGGTGCGTTTCATGCGTATTTTGACCATGGTTTGCTTCTTTCTTTTACAGCAGTACAGCGCCGCGCCGGCCACAGCTCCGGCCGCTGACAAGGGTTCCGTGTCACAGACCCCCACCTATACGGCGGATGGCCGGCTGGTGTTCCCGGCGAAGTACCGGGAGTGGATTTACCTGAGCTCGGGCGTGGATATGAGCTATTCCCCCAACGCTATGGCCATGGACCACTCCATGTTTGACAACGTCTTCGTGAATCCTGACGCCTACCGTGCATTTCAAGAAACCGGTACCTGGCCAGACAAAACCATGCTGGTGCTGGAAGCCCGTACGGCTGGAACCGACGCGTCGATCAACAAAAGTGGGCACTTTCAAACCAAAGAAACCATGGGTCATGAAGTGCATGTAAAGGACGAAGCCCGCTTCCCCGGCAAATGGGCATTCTTCGGTTTCGACGATTCCAACACCGCCAAAATGGTACCTACCACAGCCGCTTGTTATTCTTGCCACGCGCAGCATGCCGCGGTGGACACAACATTCGTCCAGTTCTATCCCACGCTGATTGATCTAGCGAAGGCAAAAGGCACGCTCAGCGCCAATTATCTGAAAGACGAAGCGGAGGCGGCCAAGGCGCCTAAGAAGTAGCGGTAAGATTTTCTCTGCGATCTTTAGATCTTTGCGAGAACTTTGCGGCCTTTGCGGTGAAAAGCTTTAGCCGCAAAGGCTGCTAAAGAAACACGCCAAGCGCGCTAAGAAGTTCCCCAGGATAGCGAAGTTCCCGGCATCAGGGCGTAAAATAGGCTTGATGCGCCGCGTTTACCTCGACAACAACGCCACCACTCCAGTTCTGCCGGAAGTGTTTGACGCCATGCGGCCGTACTTTGCCGAACACTTCGGGAACGCCTCTTCCATCCACCATCATGGGCAGGAAACGCGCGCGGCAGTGGAGCGAGCCCGCGAGTCAGTAGCGGCGCTGCTGGGATGCCGGGCCTCAGAGATTGTTTTCACCAGCGGCGGCACCGAGGGTGACAACCTCGCCATTTTCGGGTTGGTCCGCGAAGGCGACCACATAATCACCTCAACCATCGAGCATCACGCCGTGCTGAATTCCTGCAAGCGTCTCGAAGCTGCCGGATCTGAAGTCACCTACGTACCGGTGGATGGGCGCGGGTTGGTCGACCCTGAAGACGTGCGCCGCGCGCTGCGGTCGAATACCAAGCTCATCTCGGTCATGATGGCAAACAACGAAACTGGGGTCTTGCAGCCGGTCGAAGAGGTCGGGAAGATTGCCTCTGAAGCCGACGTATATTTCCATACCGACGGGGTGCAGGCGACGGGGAAGGTTCCGATTGACGTGCAGCGGATTGGTTGCGACCTGCTTTCGATTTCCGGCCACAAGATGCACGCGCCGCAGGGAGTCGGCGCATTGTACGTTCGCAAGGGAACGATTCTGCAGCCCATGCTTCATGGGGGGAGTCACGAGCGCTCGCGGCGAGCCGGCACCGAAAACGTCCCGGGGATTGTGGCTTTGGGCAAGGCCGCAGAGATCGCGAAAGAGGCGTTGGATCGCGGCGAGTTGACGCGAATGGCCGCCATGCGTGATCGTTTTCAGGAAGAGATCCTGGCCCAAGTCGAGGCTATAGGCGTCAACGGCGAAGGCGCACCACGCGTGCCCAATACCACCAACATCCATTTCGACCACATCGAAGGTGAAGCGCTCGTCATAGCCCTTGATCTAAAGGGCTTGGCCGTCTCCACCGGCGCAGCCTGCTCGTCCGGCGCGATTGAGCCTTCACACGTGCTCACCGCGATGGGATTGCCTCCTGAGCAGGCCCGCGCAAGCCTTCGCTTCAGTCTGGGCAAGCAGAATACGCAGGGAGATGTGGAATTCGCCCTTAGCCTGATTGCCCCGACTGCGGCCCACCTGCGCGAACTCTCTCCGGTTTACAATGGAAAACAAGCTATTAGCTCTTAGCTTCCAGCTCTTAGCTCCAAAGCCAACTGGTTTTGCCACGTGCGGTTGCCAAGAGCAAAGAGCCAAAAGCCAAATGCCATTTTCTCAAACTATCGCCGTTGCCATGTCGGGTGGGGTTGACTCCTCTACCGTCGCCGCCATGCTGCGTGCTGAAGGGCATCAGGTCATCGGACTCACCATGCAGCTATGGAATCAGCGGCGGTTGTCCGGTCACCCCGGAATGCCCGAGGCGGTACATGGGCGCTGCTGTTCGCTCGATGATGTCTACGACGCCCGCCGGGTCGCGGAAACGCTGGGGATTCCGTATTACGTCGTAAACAACGAAGAGCGTTTCGAGCGCGATGTGGTGCGGCCTTTTGTCGAGGAGTATCTTTCCGGGCGCACACCCATCCCTTGCAGCCTGTGTAACAACCACTTGAAGTTTGACCAACTATTGATTGTGGCGCAGCAGATTGGCGCGGATGCGCTCGCCACTGGCCATTACGCCCGCGTGGAATACGATGAGCTCCGCGGCCGTTGGCTATTAAAGCGGGCCACTGACAACTCTAAGGATCAGACTTATTTCTTGTTTGGCTTGACCCAGGATCAGCTCAGCCGGACCATTTTTCCTCTGGGAGAAATGACCAAGCCGGCAGTGCGCGACCTGGCTCGAGATCACGGCCTGGCGCTCGCGGAGAAGCCGGATTCGCAGGAGATTTGCTTTGTCCCAGGTGGCGACTATAAGAAATTTCTCGACGCTTACCTGGCGGATCAGGGTGAAGCCTTGCCGGATACCTCGGGCGAACTGGTTACCGCGAACGGGGAAGTGGTGGGTGAGCACAGCGGCATCCATAATTTCACAGTAGGTCAGCGCAAGGGCCTTGGCATAGCTACAGGTTCGCCGCTCTACGTGATTCAGATCAACGGAGACAAGCGTCAGGTGGTGGTTGGCGGGCAGGAGCAACTGTACTCGAACACTGTGCGTACCCACCGCGTGAATTTGATTTCCGTTGAAGAGTTGCACGAACCAACGCGCGTGGCAGTTAAGATCCGCCATCGCCATGAGGCCGCACCGGCTACCATCGCGAAGACGGACGCCGATGAAGTGCTAGTGACCTTCGATGAGCCACAGCGCGCCATCACACCCGGCCAAGCCGCGGTGTTTTACGACGGAGACATTGTCGTCGGAGGTGGCTGGATCGCATAGGAAGCTACAAACAATAACGGCAGCGCCTCAGCGCTGCCGCTATTACAATCCCCGCCAACCTAAATGAACATTTCGTCTTGCACAGCGCCGTCTCGCGATCTGCGCCTTCCCGAGAAAAAAAACTCTAGCCCGGCGGTCAAGCCCTGAAGCAGGCCCGAAACTTGTCGCACCGGGGAGACGACAGTCTTATTGACCAGGTCGCCAGTCTCCTCCACTCGATCCAGAGCCTTGGACACCAGTTCGTCGGCGCGAATCACTTGCAGGCGGGCGCGATCTAGCAGGTCACTCATAGTGGCATCAAGGCGTGCCATCTGATTGCGTGCCATGACACTAGACTCGTTGAAATTGTTAACGATGCCCTCGACCTTGGGCCGCAGATCTTCCAGCATCGACTGCGCCATCTCCACTGTCGGTAAAACCTTGCTCCGCACTTCACTGGCCAAGGCCTCGGTGCGCGCACTGGCTTGGCGGACGGCCAGATACATGGCGAAAAGAATTCCCGCCTGGATCAGTACCGCCGCCGAAGTTACGGCAATGAAGATCGTCAAGGTATCCATAAGTTCCTCCGCTGCACGCGATCATACTCACACTGCGGAGAACCACCTATTGGTTTGGCGCGTCTCCGCTTTCCGGATGTGCCGTCTCCTGGTAGGCCTGCCTGCCAGCCTCGTACGCAGAGCGGAATTGCTCTTTCTGTTGATTCAATACTTCGCGGCCGCGCTCTGCCCATCCCGCCGCCTGTTCGCGGGCCTGACGGCTCCGGTCACGAACAAAATCACGGCCCTCTTCTGCTTTAGAGCGCAAGGCTTCACGGGTTTCGTTACCGGCCCTCGGGGCGTACAGAATTCCGGCAATGGCGCCGAATCCAAGCCCTGCCAGGAACCAAAGAAAACTATTGCTGTCGCTGTCTGCCATAATTACCTCCAACTCGCTCAACCTACTCGGATGGTAGCACCCAGCATAGGGAATTACAATTCATTGCGGCTACGCTTGGTCGGCCAAAGACCTTACTCTCCGACTTAACAAATCTGTGCCGGGCGACTTGCGCACCGGCCTGTCGCGAGAGACAATGTCAGCCCATCAGGAGGTCACTGTGGCGAAGTACCGCCAGCACGGATATCAGGACTCGGAAGGAAAGCGGGAGAAGCCGTCCTCTTCAGAACGTGGGGAGCGGCCGTCCAAGAAAGATACCTTCGGCCCGCGTCCGGTTCAGATGCCGGGCACGCACACGGTCTCCCGCTGCGCCCAGTGCGGCACGCTACTGCCGGCTGGCATTGAGCCTGGCAGCCAGTGCCCCAAATGCGGCACCGCGATTCACTCCTGCCGCCAATGCACATACTTCGACACCTCCAGCCGGTTCGAATGCAGCCAGCCCATCGCGGAGAGAATTCCGCGAAAGGATGAACGCAACGACTGCACGTTCTACTCGATGCGAGTGAGGGTCGAGAAGGAAACCTCTACCCCCAAAGCGGCGCGGCCCACGGATGCCCGCCAGGCCTTCGAGAATCTGTTCAAGAAGTAGCAGGCGGTTCAAGGTTTCTGCGTAGGTCGCAAGAGTACCTCACTGATAAACGATTGTGGCGCTTGCGTCACGAGCATGGCCACGGCGTGTGCGACATCGTCCGGCTGAAGCATTTTTCCCGGGTCTTTACCATGGTGCGGACTCAATTCCGTGTTGACTGATCCGGGGCAAATCACCGAGACCCGGATGTTGTGGGCGCGCAGTTCCTCCGCCACCGAATAGCTGAGACCATTGAGGCCCCACTTTGATGCAGCATACGCGGCGCCGTTGGGCAGAGGGTTTTTTCCTGCGAGGGACGAGACGTTCACGATGTGTCCTGCGCGAGCCTTTATCATCATCGGTGCAATGGCACGAATGCAGTAGAAGACTCCTCGCAGGTTCGTGTTCAGTACCTCATCCCACGCTTCCGGGGGCATCTGTTGCAACGGACCGCCAAATCCTCCGATGCCGGCGTTGTTCACCAGAATGTCGGTCTTCCCGAACTTGCGGTCAATGTGTGCCGCCAATGCCTCAACCGACCGCAGGTCGGTTACGTCGCACTCTAGCGCCTCCGCCTGTCCACCCGCTGTTTTGATGGCCGCAACGGTTGACTCAAGCGGGGCGCGGCTGCGTCCGCAAAGAACAGCCACGGCGCCGAGGCTGGCCAGTTTGCTCCCGATGGCGGCTCCAATCCCCCGCCCCCCGCCTGTAATCACGGCAACCCGGCCGTCCATCCCAGATCCTGCACCACCCATCATGAGATCCCTCACTTGATTTTGTAACCCGACCGAACCACCACGGATGGCTTCTAGTGCATCATAACAAGGCAGCATTGTGCTTTGGGGGGTGCGCCAGCTTGCCATAGTCGGATTACATACTTATAATCCGCCTCACCGGAATATTTTCCTGGCCCGCGTGTGCTTGCGACGAGGCCTCAGGTTTTCCGGGTGTCGACTGGGTGGTGCAACCAGCGATTTGAACGAACCTGGGTGAGCCGTGCTTGGGTAGCCTGGGCAAGATGCCGTCGCGTTCTCGAAGTAGCATTCCCCACATCCTAAGGAGCCATTTCACATGAAGACGAGTCTAGTGGCGATTGTGCTTGTGTTTGCTGGATTAGCCTCAGGTCAGCAGACTACCGCGCAACCGCCGGCCCAACCTGCGGCCTCCCCCCAAGCCGCCCCGCAAGCCCAACCGCAAAAGAAGGAAATCAAGGATCCGGCGGAGTACAACGCTTACGTCTCGGGGATTCAGCAGCAGGACGCGAACGCCAAAATCAGCGGCCTGGAGGCCTTTCTGGCGCAGTATCCCAACAGCGTGATGAAAGAGGATGCTCTGGAGGCCCTGATGGTAGCCTACCAGCAGGCGGGAAGCCCCAAGGTAGTGGACGCTGCGAACCGGCTCCTGGCTGCGAATCCAAACAACGTTCGGGCGCTCGTTCTGCTGGCGTATAACGAACGCGCTGCCCAGAAGTGGCCCGATGCCAAGGCCCATGCCGAGCGCGGTTTGCAGGCGCTGCCCAGCATGCTCAAGCCTGACGGAGTCTCTGATGCTGATTTTGCAAAGCAGAAAGATCAGTTGGCGGCGTTGTTGGAGAGTGTAGCTGGGTTTTCCGCCCTGCAATTGAAGGACAACGCGACCGCGGAGAAGGATCTGCGGGCCGCCGTTGAAGCCGATCCCGGCAACGTGGAAAACGTCTATCCTCTGGCTTTGGCGAGCCTGACAGCCACGCCGGAAGACGATGTGAATGGACTGTTCTTCATCGCGCGTGCGGCCAATCTGGTCAAGGACCCGGCCGGCAAGGCCCAAATCACAAAATTCGGACGTAGTAAGTACGTAAAGTACCACGGGTCTGACGAAGGCTGGAACGATCTGCTGACACTGACCGCAACCACGCCATTGCCACCAGCGGGTTTCACAGTGAAGCAATACGTTCCTCCCACACCTGCTGAACAGGCACACGACCTGGTAAAGGATAAGACCCCGGCTGACCTCAAGAAGCTGAGTTTTGCCGAATGGGAGTTGGTCCTCTCCGCCGGCTCACCGGAGGACGCTGACAAAGTGTGGAGCGTTATCAAGGGAGTGCCCTTGCAAATGGAAGCCACGGTGCTGAAGCCTGGCGCTACCGAGCTTCAGATTGCCGCCAGCCAGGACGATATCGACGCCAAGCGGGCCGACATCGTGCTCACCATGACCGGGACCATCCCTCCCAAGCTGATGCCGGCAGAGGGGGCGACGCTGGACTTCGAAGGAACGCCGGTGTCCTATACCGCCAGCCCATTTGTCATGACCATGGAAAAGGGCGCTCTGCTGACCAAGGCCGCGCCGAAGAAGCCGCCGGTTCACCATAGACCGAGCAACTGATCAAGTGGTTTAAGGGCAATCAGACAAGGGCAGCGTCTAACGCTGCCCTTGTTGTTTGCTCTGAGAAACGCGCTCAGCGAACCGCTTTTCGTTCGTAGGAGACGGGGCGCGCGCTGCGCGGTGGCCGCTTAATCCCTGCGCGCAGTTGGCGGACGTCAATCTTCAATTCCGAGATCGTCCGGCTCAAAGTGTTGCGGTGCATTCCCAGTTGACGGGCGGCACGGCACTGATTGCCCTTATTCTCTTGCAGCACGGTCAGGATGAACCGCTTCTTGAATTCTCGCACGGCCTCGGAATACAGGATATTGCTGCGGTACATCTGCATAATGAGTGCTTCGAGCTGGTCTCTCACGGCATCTCTCTTTCCTGGGAAGAGTCTGAACCTCGCTCTTCACCTGTTTGCCAGATACTGCTCGACGTAGGTTTACGGTGCGTGTGGGGCGCGGTGCAGCGAATCCAGTCCCTGATAGAAGCGCGCCCGTAACTCCGAAGGCGCTATCCATACCGCCGCCCGTCCCACCACCAAAAAATATGGCGCCCACTGCGACCCCTGTAGCCACTTCGAGGTGGGAGTGAATGCCGCCATGCTGGTAAGTACAATGGCGACCACCAGACATCCTCGCAGCAGCCCCAGGGCCCCGCCCAGAACTCGATCTACCACTTTCAGCCCCGCTTCTTTCATCGCCCAGCTGGCGATTCGCCCGGCAATTCCTGCCAACAGCATGACGCCCACAAAAATGATCAGGAACGCACCGATGTCCGCCAGCCAGACCGACGAAATGTTCGGGGAAAACCAAAGCGCCAGCCGATGGTAGTTCCACGCGGCTAGCAAGTATCCAAACACCAATCCGCCGATTCCAAACGCTTCCTGAAAAAATCCGGCGCTGGCCGCCTGCAGCACAGACACCAGAATCACCAACGCGATGATCCAGTCAGTGGCAGTCAATGCCTTCTCCCGTCGACTCCGTGCTAAACATCCAGCTCGTGTCCGGTGAGCTGGTGATATGCCTCCACATATTTTTCGCTGGTCTTGCGAGCCACCTCCGGGGGAAGGGCCGGCGCAGGCGGTTGTTTGTTCCAGCGAATTTCTTCCAGGTAATCACGAACATATTGTTTGTCGTAGGAATCCTGGGCGCGTCCCGGTTGATATTTGTCCGCCGGCCAAAAGCGCGAGGAGTCAGGCGTCAGAACTTCATCCGCCAGCGTGATCCCTTTGGAAGTGATCCCGAACTCAAATTTTGTGTCCGCGATGATGATGCCCTTGGTGCGGGCGTAATCCGCGGCCTTGGCATAAATTTTCAGTGTGACGTCACGTAGCTTCTCGCTGCGTTCCCGGCCCACGATGCGAATCATCTCCTCAAAAGGAATATTCTCGTCGTGTCCGGTCGTGGCCTTGGTAGCGGGAGTAAAAATCGGTTCCGGCAACTTGTCCGATTCCTTCAATCCCTTCGGCAGTTCGATGCCACAGACCCTGCCGGTTGCCTTGTACTCCTTCCACGCTGAGCCGGAGATATAGCCGCGCACCACGCACTCCACCGGGACCATTTCAGCCCGCATCACCAGCATGGATCGTCCGCGCAACTGGTCGGCCTGCGAGCGAAGGTTCAAGGGGTACTGTTCTACGTCCGCTGTCACCAGGTGGTTGGGGACAACGTCGCGCAGAAACTCGAACCAAAACAAGGAAATCTGGGTGAGCACGCGACCCTTGTGGGGTATGCCAGTTGCCAAAACGTAGTCGAATGCGGAAATCCGGTCGGTGGCGACGAACAGCAATTGGTCGGCGCCCAGAAGATACACGTCGCGGACCTTGCCGCTGGCGTGCAGTTGCAGTTCCGGAAAGTCGGTACGAAGCAGGACGGGATCGAGAAGTTGAGAGCTCATGAAATAATTTTACAGGTGGAAAACGTCGCGTATTCTGAACCCGCAAGAAATTTTTGTCAACCGCTTATATAGGAGCTCGCAGAGTGGACCGCAAGCCTCTCGCGGGAAAAGAGTTGACAAAAAGGCGAAGCTCGAAAGCGCCTGTCCAGCAAGGCTTTGAGCGGAAACGATTGTGGAAAAACTGAGGACGCCGGAGGATAACCGGAAACCAGGAAAATTTCTTACTTTCAAGCCATGCCGAATTTACTAACCCGCCGCTACGCCACTTGGTGCTTCACTTGTTCGGCAGTTGCACCCAACTGCACGGACACCAACTTCGAAACTCCCGGCTCCTGCATAGTGACCCCGTACAATACGGGCGCGATGCTCATGGTTTTCTTGCTGTGAGTGATGAGCACGAACTGGGTTTGCACGCTCATCTCTTTGACGAGATCGGTGAACCGGCCGATATTGGCCTCATCCAATGGCGCGTCCACTTCGTCAAGGATGCAGAACGGGCTGGGTTGATACTGGAAGATGCCCACCAGCAAGGCCAGTGCCGTGAGCGCCTTTTCGCCGCCTGAAAGCAGCAGCACGTTCTGCAATTTCTTTCCCGGAGGTGAAGCCACCACGTCAATCCCGCTCTCCATGTTGTTCTCTTCGTCCGTCAAACGCATGAAGGCATGGCCGCCGCCGAAGAGTTTCTTGAATGTGGCCTGGAAGTTCTCGTTGATGCGGCCAAATGCCTCGGCGAACTTTTGTCTTGAGAAGGCGTCGATCTCGACAATCGTGGCCTGCGTATTGGCGATCGAGTCGAGCAGATCTGTTCTCTGAGTGTCGAGGAAAGCATGCCGCTCGGCGGTTTCTTTGTACTCCTCGAGGGCCATCATGTTGACCGGCCCCATGGCATCGAGCCGGGCCCGCATTTCACGCTGGGCCTGGTCTTCCGCGGCCAACTGTTCACCGGCCACGATCATCATCGTGGCATCGGCCACCAGCTCAGCGCGCTGGATACCCAGTTCGTTCAGGCAAGTCTCGGCCATGTACTGCGCGTCTGATTGCAGTTTTGCGATCGCTGCGGCCAGTTCACCTCGCCGGTCGCGAGCGTGGTCGAGCAACAGCCGCCCGCCGCGCAGGGCTTCGTCAATCTCGGCAATCCGGGCGCGCACCTGGTCCGACTCAAACTGTAGGAGTCCTTCGCGGGCCTCACTTGCATTGCGCTCCGCCGATAGATCCTCAAGCAGGACCGCTAATTGCTGATTCTCGCTTTCGCGCTGCAGCCGTTCCGCAGCCGCGGACTCGATCTCCCTTTGCAGGCTGCCAACCCGCTCGCCCATGTCGGTAATCAGTGATCCGATTCTCTCGAGCACCGCCGCCGCCGCGCGATGACGCTCTTCTAGCGCTGCCACTCGCGCCAGTTGCTGAGACGCACTCTGCGCAGCCCGGTCGCGGCCTTCGCGCAAGGCCGCCAGATCCTCGTTCGCAGCCGAGGCCATCCGCTCCAATTCCTCCCGGCGCTTTTGCAGTCCCGCCAGTTCAGCTTGACGCAAGGAAATGAGGCTAATTTGTTCTTCCCGGTCCCCGCGCAGGCGCTGCAGCTCGCGGTGGCACGTATCCACGCGTGCGGCTACGCGGGCCATCTCCGACTCAAGCTGTTGCAGCATGTGGCCCGAGGTCATGGCGTGCTTTTCCGCTTCGCGTTTCTCGCTCTCAAGTCGATCAAGCAGGGAAGTCAGTTCCCTGATCTCCCGCCCCAACCGGAGTACGTGTGTTTCTTCGTCGCGCAGCGCCGACTCCAGTTCGCCAAGCATTCGCACGACGTCGCGCAGTTCGCGCTTCATCGAGAGCGGCCCTTCGGCTCGCTGTTTCCCTCCCGTCACAGTCACGTTGTGAAAGCATTCGCCGGATTGCGCCAGGAAAAAAGCGTCAGGATTCTCCAGAGCAAGTTCACGGGCAAAGGCGGGGTCGGAAGCAATGTAACCATCGCGAAGCTTGGGCAGAATCACCTCGAGCGACCGGCCGAAGCCATTGAGCACTCGAATGGCACCCTTTAACGGCACTACCGAATGGCTGGGAGACAAGGCTCGCGCCGCCTCGTCCACCGCAAACGAAAACTTCGCTTGTGAATCCTCGGGGTGCACCAGAAAGGTCGCCCGCCCATCCACATCGGAACGCAGAAGCCGCAACCCCTCATCCGCGGCATCCCATGACTTCACCACAATGTAGTTCAGTTCATCCCGCAGAAAATCCTCGACCACGCTTTCATATTGCGGCTCCACCTCGAGGAAGTCGGCCAGGACACCTACGGGCGCCAGCCCGCCGTTCATCGCGCCAGACTGGAAAAGCCGGCGCACCGACTCCGTCGAATAGCCGTGTTCGGCGACCAACGCCTCAAGTGAGGACTTCTTGCCAATCGCCGACGCGTACTCAGCCCGCAAACTATCCAGACGATTCTTGCCCTCGGATTCCTCGCGACGCTTCGCCTCCAGCGTCTGCCGCCCTTGGACGATTTCCTCTGCCAGACCGGCTATCCGTTGCGAAACGGTTTCGAACTCAATCGCCAGTTGCCCGCGTTGTCCGCCGAAAGTTTCGATTTGCGAGTTGGCGCCGGCCATCTCGGCATGCAGGCGCTGGGCATCGCGATCTACCGCCGCAAGCCGATCTTCAGTTTGGGTCAGCTGATTGCGTAGATTGGAAGCGGAAGCCACCGCCTCAAGAATTGCGCTGCGCGATGCCTCTTGTCGCTGCTCAAACTCAGCCAAGGCGTCACCGGCAGCCCCGGAGGCTCGCTGGCGCTCGCCAAGTTCGTCTTGCGCAGCCAACAAATCGGTGGTTGCCGAGTCCAAAATCTGCTGGTTCGAGTCCCGTTCCGCTTCGAGCGCAGTCAGCCGGCTTCCAGCTTGCGTCAGCTCAGATTCCGAAGCTGCTGCTCGCGCCGATAGTTCGGCGCTTCGCTCTTCGTTGTGACGCCGTTGCACCACCGCGCGATTGCCCTCGATCTTTATCTGATTCGAGCGCTCGCGGTTTTCACGAATCTCGTTCTCAATTGCGTATCCGCGCTGCGTGCGCTCACTTTGCTCGGCTTCCAGCTGCTGCACAGTTTCGCCCTGTTGCCGCATTTCCTCGGCGATAATGTTGATCTGGCCATCCAGGGACGCGCTTTCCTGGTCTAATTGCTTAAACTTGCTCGCCAACACCACGCGGAGCGTCGCTCGCAATTCTTCCCGTAACTTGGCGTAACGCTCCGCCTTCGAGGCCTGCCGCTTCAGGGAATTCATCTGTCGTGTGACTTCCTCAAAGATGTCATTCACGCGCGACAGGTTGAGTTTGGCATCTTCCAGACGAGCCTCCGCCAGCCGCTTCTTGGTCTTGAACTTCGTGATTCCGGCGGCTTCTTCAATGATCGCTCGGCGGTCGGTGGGGCGGCTGCTCAAGATCTGTCCAATGCGCCCTTGTTCGATCAAAGCGTAGGATTCTGGCCCCAGGCCCGTGCCCATGAACAGTTCCTGAATGTCGCGCAGGCGGCACAACTTCCCATTCAGCAAGTATTCACTGTCGCCGGAACGGAACAGCCGCCGGGTCACCACGATCTCTCCTGCGCGGAATTGCTGCTGAAATTTCCGCCGGCGGATCTTCAACACCACCTGCGGCCCCACATTCGCACCTCCAGGGGGCAGGGCAGATTTGATCGGTGGATTCGGGTTCACGAACACCGCGAACAACGGCTCATCTTCCGCGTCACCATCGAACTGGGTTTCGACTCTGCCCGGCTGCGCCTCTTCCGTGCGCTGCTCCACTTCCTCGGCCGCCTTGGCCCGAAGTTCAGCCTCATCCCAATCAGCCGCCGGCATCTCGTCCTGGATTTCAATCTCCGTGGGGTTGGCAACATCAGCGCCGCCGTACGCTTCGGGATCGATCAACGTGAGCGCCACCTCAGCCATGCCAGTCGGTTTTCGGTCGCGCGTGCCGGCAAAGATCACGTCTTCCATTCGCGAACCGCGCAAGGTCTTGGCGGACTGCTCGCCCAGCACCCAGGAAACGGCGTCTGCAATGTTCGACTTGCCACAACCGTTCGGCCCGATGATGGCCGCGACCCCATCCCCGTGAAACTTGAGTTCGGTGCGATCGCAAAACGACTTGAACCCCAGAATTTGCAGTTTTTTTAGTTTGAGCAACGTGTACTCCTTGGTCGCGCCAGCCCGATTTCGGCTCCGTTATCTCGAGCGAAATCGAGGAACCTGCCTGTTTACCAATCAGATGCTCGCACCCGCGGTTGGGCCGAAGCCGCCTTGAGCCAAACAGCGACGAGCACAAATCACAGCTAATGTAACGGTCAAATTGCGCCGGGGTCAAGCAAGAAAACACTATATCTTGTATGGCCCTCCGCACTACCACGTCATTTTGCACACACAATGCGACAATTGACGGTCAAAGCTGTGGGATACGAAGAAGGAAGGGAGAACCGCGAGAGCAAGACCAGACTAGCTCTCAGCGGGACGAGCATGCAAGCGGAAACTTGCCATTGTTTGACGGAATTCGTTGCTAAGAAAAATGGCGCGGGCTGGATCGCCCGCGCCTCACAAGGCTAGTTCGGTTATTCGCCCAGTTTCTCGAAGAACAAACATATCGACTCGATCCCGCGATAGAAGTTCGGAATATGGAACTTCTCATTAGGGGCGTGAAGATTGTCGTCCGGCAGGCCAAAGCCCATCATTACGCTGGGAATCTTCAGCACATCCTGGAAGTCGGTGACAATCGGAATTGAGCCGCCGGAGCGAATGAACACCGTGTCTTTGTTGAAGACCTCGTGCATGGCCTCGGTTGACGCCTTCACGAACTTGTTGTCCGTGCCCACCACGCACGCCGGGCCTTTGCTCCAGACTTTGATCTTGGTCTCAATTCCCTTGGGCGTCAGTTTCTTCACAAATGCAGTGTAGCGCTTGAGAATGTCGTCTGGATCCTGGTTGGGAACCATACGCATGGAAACCTTCGCCGCAGCCTTAGCCGGGATCACCGTCTTCGCACCGGGAGCAATGAATCCGCCCGGCATGCCATGAACTTCCAGCGTCGGACGCGCCCAGGTGCGGTACAGCACCGAGAATCCCGGTTCGCCCGTCAGGACCTTGGAGCCAACTTCGGTCTTGCGGTAATGCTCTTCGTTGAACGGCAGCCGCTTCCAGGCTTTCAGTTCGTCTTTGCTCGGCGCTTTTACGTTCTTGTAGAAACCGGGAATCAAGACCTTGCCTTTAGCATCCTTCAACTTGCTGATGATCTCAATCAGCGCAAAGAACGGATTTGGCGCCGCTCCGCCGTACATGCCGGAGTGCAAATCGGTCTTGGCTCCGAAGGCTTCGATCTCGGTGTACACCAATCCTCGCAGTCCCACGCACAGGGTCGGAAGATCGGGGGCAAATAACTCGGTGTCGCAAACCAGCGCAAAGTCCGCCTTGAGTTTTGTTTTCTGTTTGCGAACATATTCAGCAATCGACTCGCCGCCCACTTCCTCTTCGCCCTCGATGATGAACTTCACATTCAGCGGCAGCTTGCCGCCATGGCCTTTCATGAGCGCTTCAATGGCCTTGATCTCCATCCACAGCTGGCCTTTGTCGTCTACCGCGCCGCGCGCATAGATGTTGTTATTGCGCTCGGTGGGCTCAAATGGAGGGCTGATCCATTCATCGAGAGGTTCCGCGGGCTGAACGTCATAGTGCGCGTAACACAGCACCGTCGGCTTACCCGAAGCATGGAGCCAGTCGCCATAGATCAGCGGATGGCCCTTGGTGGCGATCACTTCCACGTTTTCCATGCCGATCCGCCGCAGCTCGTTGGAGACGACATCGGCCGCCCTCTGTACATCGGACTTGTGTTCGGGCGCGGTGCTGACGCTAGGGATACGAAGCAGATCTTTAAGTTCGTTTAAGAAGCGTTGCTGGTTCTGCCGGGCATAATCGACTGCGGGTGAAGCCATAAGGCGATCCTCATTTCTCGCGCGGGAACGCGATTCCGACTGGGTCTCATGGATGAAACGATTAAGTATACCTGAGCGCCGGGGCTGATTTCCTCCGCTCCAGTCGCACCCTCGGAGTCCATCGTGCTACCCTCTTCTGTCGTTTACCGTCTTAAATAATTGGCCGTGCGTTTACATTGCCGCGGCCGGTTGGGAGTCTCATCGATGAAAATTAATTGGAAGTCATGCAGCTCTTCTTGGATGTGGGCCAGCGTTCTCTCGCTTGCCATATTCCCCCTGGTTCTTGTTCGCGCCCAGGACGCGCCCTCAGTAGCTCACGGCATTGCTGTTGCCAACATGGATCGGTCAGTGAAGCCCGGCGACGATTTCTATCAATACGCCAATGGCGACTGGATCAAGCGCACCGAAATTCCGCCAGACCGCGGCCGCATCGGTGTTTTCACGGCTCTGTCCGAACTTAGCGACAAGCGCACTGCTGGCTTGATTGAAGAGACTGCCAAAGGCGATGCGCCGGCTGGCTCGGGCCCCCGCAAGATCGCAGATCTGTACAACTCTTACATGGACGAGGCTGCTATCGAGTCCCTTGGTCTCGCCCCCCTTGAACCCCACCTCAAAGCCATTGCGGCGATTCACGACAAGAAGGCGCTCGCCTATGCCCTCGGGGAAAGCCTGCGCGCGGACGTCGACGCTCTCAACAACACCAACTTCCATACCGCGAACCTGTTCGGTCTGTGGGTCGCTCCCGGCTTTAACGATTCAGATCATTATGCCGCCTATTTGTTGCAGGGCGGCTTGCAACTGCCCGATCGCGAGTACTACCTCGCTGACAGCGACCGCATGCGAGATATCCGCAGCAAGTATCAAACTCACGTCTCCGCGATGCTCAAGTTGGCTGGATTGACCGACCCAGACGCTCGCGCGGAGCGGATTGTGGAACTGGAGCACGCCATTGCCCAAACCCATCGCAGTCTGGCCGATAACGAAGACATCCACAAAGCCAACAACACCTGGAAGCCGGCTGACTTCGTAAGTAAGGCCCCCGGCCTCGATTGGGCCGAATATTTCCGTGGCGCCGGGCTCAGCAAGCAATCCAGTTTCATTGTCTGGCAACCCGGCGCTTTCACGGGAGAATCCGCTCTAGTGGCCTCAACTGCGCTGGACACGTGGAAGGATTGGCTCGCCTATCACTTGATCGAAGCCTACGCTGGCGTCTTGCCAAAAGCACTCGCTAACGAGCGGTTTGCATTTTTCGGCAAGATACTTTCCGGTACGCCTGAGCAGCGTCCGCGCTGGAAGCGGGGCGTCGACACAGTGAATCGATTGTTAGGCGACGAGGTGGGAAAACTTTATGCCCAACGATACTTCCCACCCGAGGCCAAGGCTCAGGCCGACGCCATGGTCGCCAACATCATCGCCGCCTTCCGGCAACGTATCGAGGCGCTTTCCTGGATGGACGCCTCCACCAAAGCCGAAGCCCAAGCCAAACTCTCGACTCTCTACGTGGGTATCGGTTACGCCGAAAGCTGGCGCGATTACGCAGCTTTCGAAGTCAAAGCCAATGACATCTTTGGCAACTTCTGGCGCGGCAGTCTCTTCGACTATCACCACGACCTCGCGCGCTTGGGAGCCCCCGTCGATCGCAAACAATGGTCCATGACTCCGCAGACCGTCAATGCGGTCAATCTACCGTTGCAAAACGCGCTGAACTTCCCCGCCGCTATCCTGCAACCGCCATTCTTTGATGCGCAGGCGCCCGCGGCTGCCAACTACGGCGCCATCGGGTCCGTCATCGGACATGAAATCAGTCACACCTTTGACTCGGAAGGTGCGGCGTTTGATTCCAAAGGCAGAGTGCGCAACTGGTGGACGCCATCTGACCTTGCCCACTTCGAGGCAGCGACCGCGAGGCTGGCCGCGCAGTATGACACCTATAAGCCTTTCCCGGATCTTTCCGTTAACGGCAAGCAGACGCTGGGTGAAAACATCGCCGATGTTGCCGGTATCGCCGCTGCCTACGACGGATACCGGTCCTCGCTCGGAGGGCAAGCAGCCCCTGTGCAAGAAGGATTTTCTGGCGACCAGCAATTTTTTATCGCCTTCGCACAGAATTGGGGAGCGAAGTCTCGCGAAGCTTCGCTGCGACAGCAAGTCATGACGGATCCGCACGCCCCGTCGCAATATCGCGCGGCCACCGTCCGAAATATCGACGCTTGGTACGCGGCGTTTGATGTCCAAGCTGGTGAGAAGCTTTATCTTGGGCCGACTGACCGGGTGCGCATTTGGTAAGAGATTTTTTCGTATCGACGATTCTGCATCCGCGGTAGCCTCCGATTTTGAAGGGTCCCGCAGAATGGCGGTTTAGCGTACAACACGTAACAAAAGCTCCGGCAAGAGCAGCGAGAAGATGGTTTATGCTGCGAGTATGGCGGGAGACGACAAGATCAACGCGGAACGCCGGCGCGTCGGACTCTGCCTCGATTGCCAGCACGCGCGGCGCATCGACTCTTCTCGAGGATCAACTTTCTACCGCTGCGGACTCTCCGACACCGACCCGGCTTTCGTAAAGTATCCGCGTCTGCCTATTCTGAACTGCCGAGGCTACGCCCAGAAAGTCGGCGCAGCCTGTTAATTGCCAAACCGAGCCGGTAAAAATGGCTCCAGATCGAATTCTGGTTTCACACCCGTGACAATCTGCGACATCACATGCGCGGTCACTGGGGAGAGCAGAATCCCGTCGCGAAAATGTCCCGTCGCCACGAAATATCCCCGTAGGCTCGTCTCCCCTAGGATCGGCAGATCGTCTGGCGTTCCAGGACGCAGCCCTGCCCATGACTCCAGCACCCGGGCCCGTTCCAGCCCTGGGACTAGCCCCACCGCCGCTCGATGCATGCGTTGAATGGTGTCCGCATCCGTTCGCTTATCGTAGCCTGCTTCCTCGATCGTGGCCCCGACCAGCACCCGCCCATCGCTTCTCGGTACCAGGTACACCTCGGGCGCACGTAGCACGTGCGTCAATGCCGGTCCGCCCACCACGCACAACATCTGTCCCTTTACCGGGCGCGTAGGGAATTGATGGGGCGAGATTTGTCCTGCCCATGCTCCCGCGCAATTCACCACCACCGGCGCGTGGTAACTGGTCCTTGCAGTGGTCACGCGGTCGACCCGGCCATTAGCAAGGATCACCCCGGTCACGGCAGTTCCGGAAGAAATGTCCACCTCGCGATGTTTGGCAGCTTTGAGAGCCGCCGCCGTGAGCGCGCGCGGATCGACACTGCGCTCCTTCAAATAGAAACCCGAACGTTTGCAGTCGGTCGCTGCCGGTTCAAGCTCGGCGAGTCTCGCGGCAGAGACCTTCTCTGCGTTAAGGCCAATGCCAGCATGCTCGGCTGAAAAAAACAGCAGAGTTCCCTGATCCCGCAAGTCAACATTCATACCCGATTCGTCTTGCAACTCATGCACAAACTCGGGATACATCTGCGCACTTGCCCGCGCCAGGGGCTGCAATGCTGCGGGTGTTTCGAGCGCGCAATCGCTGAGCATTCCTGCCGCCGCGTGTGACGCCTCGCGTCCCGGCTCTCCCCGCTCGACCACCAGAACGCTTGCGCCGCGCTTGCGCAGTGCAAGAGACAGCGAGAGGCCAATAATCCCGCCGCCAATGATGATGACGTCCCAGGTCTTCACTTAGGCATTGTAGAAGAGGAGCGCGAAGGGTGTTGAGCTTGAGGGCTCGGAGTTTAATGGTGGACCCGGAGAGACTTGAACTCCCAACCTCTGCGTTCGAAGCGCATTGCTCTATCCAGTTGAGCTACGGGTCCGCCGCTACCACGAAAGTATACCTTCCTCCCCATTTCCTCTCACTGCAACCACCATCTCGTGACCTGAAAGAGCGCCCTCCCGGTCGTTTGTCACGAAAGGCTACGTCCTTCGTTCATAACTTTCCAGTGTCAACCTCTTGCCAAGGCCGCGAGTTTTTGTGACGATAGCTCTGTCCTCCCTTGGATCAGCCCCGGGTGTTAGTACCAGGCAGCAGAGCAAGCTGGAAAAGCCAACGCACGTGCACAAGTCCTCGACAAGGCGTTACGCCCGCTACCGTACCGAGTTGCCCGTGATCGTAAAGGTCCTGGGACAGGAAGGGTATCTGCGCATTCACGGCCGCTGTTTTGAAATCGCGGAGAACGGCCTGGGGGCAGTCGTGACCAGCGAATTCCGGCCCGGAGAAATGGTTTCGCTCGAACTCTCCATCCCCAAGGTGGATGAACTCCAAATCCTGCGCGCAGTAGTGCGACATCGTATGGGCTTTCTGCACGGCTTCGAGTTTGTCGGTGTTCTTCCCGAACAGGTCACCCAAATACGAGCTTTCTGCCGAACTCTGCCGCCCGGTTAGGCAGTAGCAGGTTCTCCCCTGTGTTTCCCTGTGTCCTCAGTGGTTGATGCCATTGCCTGCCTTCCCGATACCGTAACCGGTTACCACTCGTACCTTGGTAATTTGAAGGGGCGCGGATCCGTACCTATCATGGTTTTGTAAGCAAGGCAGGGCAGTCACGATGCAGTCTCCCGCCAATACCCGCCGCTGGAAGCGCTACCCCGTCAATCTTCCTCTCAGCATCCTGCTATGTGATGGGCCTAAGGCAAAACACGTCAGCGGACTCGGCGTCGAGATCAGCGAAGGTGGCATGTCGGTGTATGCCGGAGTCTCGCTGCAGCCCGGCGATCTCACCGAAATCGAATTCAGCCAGCCCCACCGCGCCCGCCTGACCGCCATCGTGCGCAATCGCACCGGCTATTGGTTCGGCTTGGAATTCATCTCCCGCCTGCCCTCGTAGAACTCCCAGTCACTGCTGACCCGTATTTGCACTTGCAACTCGGTCCAGGAATGCCAGGTACGCCGCCACCAATCCATAAGTCTGGTAGTAATCATCCAATCGCATGACTGAAATCCTGTCTTTCGAGGTGTGCAGGATGCGTGCGTTCCAGGTTGCCTGCGTCAGAGAATGGATGGTGATGCTGGGAATCTTGCGCGCGGCAAATTGCACCGAATCGGTGCTGCCAATTTGATCTACATCCACGCTTTTGACCGGCAATCCCAGCTGTTTTGCGATGTATACCAGCGCGCTGCACAGTCGCCTGTCGGAATGGCTGGCCCAAATCTCGGTCTGCGCCAGGCCCAGCGTGTCCATATTCACCATGGCATCGGTTGCGGCCGCTTGCTCATTGGTCATTTGCCTGGCGTAGAAGCGCGAGCCGACTTCGCCCTTCTCTTCGTCGGTGAACCCAATGAAGATGTAACTATGCTTGCGCGGTTCGACCTTCACCGCTTCGTACAGTGATGGCAACAGCGACGCCCCGCTCCAGTTGTCCACAACTCCGTCACCCGCGGACACGTGATCGAAATGCGCGCCGACAATAATGACCCTGTCTGAGCTGCCGGGCAGCAGGCAGATGACGTTCGGCTGCTTCGCTCCTCTCACCGCCTGTTCGGAGAGGTGCCGGTCGTCGCACCCGGCATCGCCAAACATATGCTTCAGGGTTGCCTCGCGTTCTTGATCACTGCCGGCATATTTTTTCAGCCGGGATTCAACCAGCTCCCGAGAAACGGTTTTATACCGGACGGTTTCATCGGCGCCCCGCGCGGAGAGCGCCAGCAGGGCGATTGCCGAAACGACGGAGAGCCATCTACAGACAGTCTTGCGAGGGATCATGCACCCATTTTCTCAAGAGCAGCCGTCTGAACCCGTGCCAGGGGCGAAGGTTCCCGGGTCCCTGGCTATCTATGCCGCAGTCCCCGCTGTACGGCTGCGGATGGTGTCCAGCAATTTCGTCGCAGCCTCTCCGGGGTCCTGTGCACCAAAACCTTCGTCCAGCACCACCAGCGACACCGCCGGATCAATCTGCTCCATCGCTTTCTTCGTCGACGAACCATGCACCGATTGCATGTTCGCGCCCAGGACCACAAGCCTTGCCTTGGTGGCCTTCAACAGAATCTGGGCGTCGTGCACGTTGCCGGTCGTGACCGCCTTGTAGCCGGCGCGGCACAACACTTCCCCGAGCAGAGCTCGCACATCGGCGGAGTCATAGACACATAGAATGCGCAATTGCTTATCGTCACCCTTGTCTTTAGAGTATCGTGCGCCGAGATACGCCGCCACGATCGCTTCGGCTTCCGAGTCGTAGATCTCGAACAGCGAAAGCAAATTCGTCAGCTCCAAAGTTTTTCGAACCTGCTGCGGTAAGGCGCACAGCTTAAGGTCGCTCCCGTTGGCACGCGCTGTGGAGACCAGACGTACGAGCGCTCCAAGCCCGCTGCTGTCAATGAACTCCACCCGCTCTAATTGCAGGACGACCTCATGATGTTGAGGCAAGACCTTTCCCAATAACATCTGCAACGAATGAACGTCCGCTCCGGCGACGATGCGCCCGCTGCACTGCACCACCAAGATGTCGCCTACTGGACGGCTGTCCAGACGCAGTGGCATGGATCCTCCTCCCATCCGCGCTCGGGGTCATCCTCCAACCGAGCTACGGATTTTGCCTCAAGGTCTCACACTATAGCCAGCTTATACGTCGGGAACAACTCCATTTTCAGGTGAGGTGAGTAGGTCGACCGGATCTGTCTAGAACCCGTTCGGCGGACTCGATTGCCCTGCGTTGCAAAAGCGGCAGAAAAACCCCAGACAAACGCGGCCCAACTCCAGATCTACAGAGGCAATCTCCATCACGGGAGGTGGTGCCACGGACGGCTAACCGGGCTGCTCCCTACCTCCAGGCCCACTGGGCAAAACGGACGAGCCCGATGACGAAGGAAATGACCCCGCTAATTCCGGCCATTAGGGCGATGAGCCACCAAGCCATTGCCCACGCCCCGTCTTTGGTCTTGTTGACAATTCGGGAGGCAATCATCGCGCCGATTCCGCCGCCCACGCCCCAAAGCAGCCATTCCCACCACGGCAGGGGAGACGGGTCTACGGGCATGAAATCACATCGCGCGTTAGAAACGACGAGTTCAGCAGCATAGTGTCTCTGCGTTCCGCACTATGAATTGTAAGTAACCAGTTGCAGGGGGAAGGCTTAGTGGATGATACAACTCGAACCTTAAGCCATTCTTAAAGGAGTTACATTTCTGGTGACGTTGTACTCGGGGGTTTCGAACTTGACCCGGTTGCAGGCCTGAACCAAGCGAGGGCCGCGAGGGGTGAAATTCCGTGCCCAGCCTCGCGAATCGAGAGAAGATGGTGCGCCCTGAGAGATTCGAACTCCCGACCTTCTGGTTCGTAGCCAGACGCTCTATCCAGCTGAGCTAAGGGCGCATGCGTGGGAACGACGCGGTGCGTCCGATTATAACGGAAACTTGCGCGTTGAAGAAAATCAACGCCGCGGTTCTTGTCGTTTGGGCGGAACGTGGATTTGCCGAGCCTTTGGTACACGGGTCTCTCGAAGTCCCACGCGTAATTCTTTCCCGCCCCTAGAAATTCCTACCAGGGGCCACCTGCCGACAGTGTCTTATTTTCAGCAGCTTATGATTGGCACGCTGGATGCATCAAGACACAACAGACGAAGTGGCGCGCAACGGGGCGTTCTTGAAGATAACTTCGGCCAGAGGTTTTCTTGAACGCCCCTTGCTTTTTTTGGTCAAAGCGATTCGAATAAGAAGTTCCATTTTGGTTGGCCGAAGGTAGCCCTCCCCCGGGCAGCTCAAGCTAGTGCCAGTTTCTCCCCGATGTCAATTCCCGCCCCGCGCAGCAATCCCGCAATCACCGGCTCTTTCAGACGAGACGCGTCGAATTCAACGCGCACGATCCGCTCCTTCTCGTCAAAAGTAATGCGGCGGATGCCGTAGACTTCGCGTATGCCAGCCAGGGCGCGCATGGTGTTCTCCCCCGGACGACTTTCATAGCGGTAAGCCACTTCCAATTGGGTCATGACCAAGTGTTCCTTTCCCTGTAACGATACAACAATCGAAAGGCCAGCCGGAGTAATCTAATGACGCTATGTCACAACCGACTGCGGTGGGATCGAAGTACAAGGATCCAGTCTGTGGCATGACCGTTGACCCGGTCACCGCTAAGCACCGGCGCCAGCACGGCGGCCAAAACTATTCCTTCTGCTGTCAAGGTTGTGCAGAAAAGTTTCAGGCCGATCCCCAAAAGTATCTGAGCCCTCGCGCTCCTGCCGTGATTCAAATCGCTCCTGCCAGAACGCAGCCGCAGCCGCCAGGAGCGTACATATGCCCCATGTGCCCCGAAGTGCGGCAGAGCAAGCCCGGTCCCTGCCCAAGCTGTGGCATGTCACTCGAGCCGGAAATGCCCGCCGCCAATGTCGCTCGTACCGAGTACACATGCCCCATGCATCCCCAGATCGTACGCCCGGGACCGGGGACGTGCCCAATTTGCGGGATGGCGCTTGAACCGCGTACTGTCGCTGCAAAAGAAGAAGAAAATCCCGAATTGCGTGACATGACGCGACGTTTTTGGGTCGGCGTGGCACTCACTGTCCCTCTGCTCGTGATTGCCATGACCGATATGCTGCACGGCCGGCCTGATCAACGTGCACTCCTTGGCGCATGGGGACCGTGGCTTGAGTTTCTGCTAGCCAGCCCCGTCGTTCTCTGGGGCGGATGGCCATTCTTCCAGCGGGGTTGGGCTTCGGTCGTGAACCGCTCCACCAACATGTTCACACTGATCGCCATGGGCACCGGCGTGGCGTACATCTATAGCCTGGTGGCGACGATCGCACCGGGAATATTCCCGGATGCGTTTCGCGATATGGGAGGAACGCCTCCGGTGTATTTCGAAGCTGCAGCGGCGATTGTTACTCTGGTGCTGCTCGGACAGGTTCTCGAACTGCGCGCCCGCAGCCACACGGGAGCGGCGATCCGTGCTCTGCTAGGCCTTAGCCCGAAGACCGCGCGAGTCGTGCGCGAGGGAAAAGAAGAGGACATTCCGCTGGATCAGGTCAAAGTTGGCGACCACCTGCGGGTTCGCCCAGGCGAGAAGATTCCTGTGGATGGCGTGGTTCTTGAGGGCAGCAGTTCGGTCGATGAGTCCATGATCACTGGAGAGCCGATTCCGGTGGAGAAGCCTCCGCGCAGCCGTGTGGTGGGCGCCACTGTCAACGGAACCGGATCATTCGTGATGCGGGCGGAACGTGTCGGGAGTGAAACCTTGCTGGCCCGGATCGTGCAAATGGTGAGCCAGGCACAGCGCAGTCGCGCCCCAATTCAACGCCTCGCCGACCGCGTGGCTGGATGGTTCGTGCCCGCGGTCATCGCTATCGCCGTGCTCACATTCGTCGTCTGGAGTCTGGTCGGTCCGCAGCCGCGTCTAGCGCACGCGCTGGTAAACGCAGTAGCGGTCCTGATCATCGCTTGTCCCTGTGCCTTGGGACTGGCCACTCCCATGGCCATTATGGTGGGCACAGGCCGTGGAGCACATGCCGGAGTGCTGATCCGCAACGCCGAGGCGCTCGAAACGCTGGAGAAAGTGGATACCTTGGTCGTGGACAAGACCGGAACTCTAACCAGCGGTAAGCCGACGGTCGAATCCGTCGTGGCGAGCGCGGGCTGGGACGAATCGGAATTGGTTCGTCTGGTTGCCAGTGTGGAGCAGGGAAGTGAGCACCCTTTGGCAGCCGCTCTGGTGACCGCCGCGACGGCCAACAATATCGCTCTGGCCAGCGCTTCCGAGTTTCAATCGAAGACCGGCGGGGGTGTGACCGGCAGGGTGGCAGGCAAGGCTCTGGCAGTGGGCAATGAAGCGTTTCTCAGCGAGTTGAAGATCGGCGGATCGGCCCTGGCTCCCCAAGCCGAAGAACTTCGCCGCCAGGGGCAAACCGTGGTCTTCGTGGCCGTGGATGGCCGCGCTGTGGGTTTGATCGGCATTGCGGATCCAGTCAAGCCAACTACTTCGCAGGCGCTTCGTGATCTTCGAGCCTCTGGGTTGCGCATTGTCATGCTAACGGGGGACAGCCAGGCAACGGCGGAGGGCACGGCCCGTGCCTTGGGCATCGCCGAGTTTCAAGCGAGCGTTCGGCCCGAGCAGAAAGCAGAAGTCGTGCAGCGCCTGCAAAAAGAAGGCCGCGTCGTGGCCATGGCGGGCGATGGTATCAATGATGCTCCGGCGCTCGCGCAGGCCGATGTGGGTATTGCCATGGGCACCGGGACGGACGTCGCCATGGAGAGCGGCGGGGTCACTCTGGTGAAGGGTGATCTGCTTGCCATCGTGCGAGCGCGCAAGCTCAGCCAGGCCACCATGCGCAACATCCGGCAAAATCTTTTCTTCGCGTTTATTTACAACTCGATTGGTGTGCCCATAGCAGCCGGCGTGCTCTATCCGTTTTTTGGATGGCTGCTGAGCCCGATTTTGGCTGCGGCTGCCATGAGCTTCAGCTCGGTGTCGGTGATTGCGAATTCGCTGCGGTTGAGACGAATACAGCTGTAGGCCTTTCGCTGTGGCAGGTTGGCGTCAGAACCTGGAGCGAGTGCCCCCACAGAATCATTTGACACAGCCATCCCTCTGCTCAACAATGGTCAGAACTAAAAACTCACACCACACCCAGGAGAAGAATCTTATGCCGGACGAGGGCCAACAAGTAGCTGAAGTCCACACGGAGTCCGAGGGCAACGCCGGAAAGTGGATCCTGATGTTGCTGGCGGTCGTGTACGTCGCGGGCTCGATTTATCTCTTTTACACGTTGCGCGGGCGCGTCGACGATTTGTCCAAGGGGCAAGGAGCGAGCAACGCGCAGATTGCGGAGCTCAGCAAGCGCATGCAGTCCGCCGAAGCCGACTCGGAAGCCCTGGCGACCCAGCTCGGGATGACCAAGAAAGAGCTGGCTGAACGTTCGGCTGAACTTACGCGGCAGCAACATGCGGCCGAGCAGCGCTTCTCGGAAGAGCAGAAGAAAGAGGCTAGCCGCATCAGCCAGGTCAGCGGGGACGTAAGCAACGTCAAGACCGATGTCGGCGGGGTCAAGACCGATGTGGCCTCCGCCAAGGCTGACCTCGCCGCCACCATGGCTAAGCTGCAGAGCACCATTGGCGACCTGGGTGTACAGAGCGGCCTGATCGCCAACACTCGCCAGGATCTCGAGGTCCTCAAGCACAAAGGCGATCGCAACTACTACGAATTCACGCTGGTAAAAGGCGCAGGCCCGCAGCCGGTTGGGACCGTCAGCCTGCAACTAAAGAAGACTGATCCCAAGAAGGGCAAGTTCACCATTAACGTGAGCGCCGACGACCGCACCATTGAGAAGAAAGACCGCAACATCAGCGAGCCCATCCAGTTCTATACCGGGCGCGATCACATGCTCTATGAACTGGTGGTGTGGTCCGTTGATAAGAAACAGGCCACCGGCTATCTCAGCACACCCAAGAACGCGCCCACTCCCGTGACTACCGGCGAATAGCTCGCATGTTTCCCGGTGTTCACGTGCTTGGCGAGATCGCGCTGCGGACAGGGGTGATTTACCTCGTGGTCCTGATCGGCGTGCGTTTGAGCGGCAAGAGGGAAGTGGGCCAGATGACCCCCTTCGACCTCACCCTTTTGCTGCTCATCAGCAATTCCGTACAGAACGCCATGACCGGCCCGGACACGTCGCTGTTGGGCGGCGTGGTGGCTGCTGCCACGTTGTTGCTGGTGAATTACTTGGTAGGGGAGCTTTCCGGCGTCAATCGCCGCTTCCGGAAACTGGTTGAGGGTCAGCCCAGTCTGTTGGTACACGACGGCGAGGTCATCGACGCCCACATGGCGAAAGAGCACGTCAGCAGGGATGACCTTGAGCGTGCTCTGCGCGAACACGGCATCGCCAATGCCAAGGATGTTGCGCTGGCCGTGCTGGAGGTTGACGGATCAATCAGTTGCCTGAAGTATGACGACATCAAGCCCACCGCCAGCACCCACCTGGTACGCAGAAGGTTTCTCCAGAAGCATTAGCCAGACAACTTACTTCTTCAATCCCGCCGTCCAGCCTCGTGTGGCTTGCGGACACTCGCGAGATTGCTTCGCGATCTTTGCGAGATCCTTCGCGCACTTTGCGGTAAAGCTTTTCACCGCGAAGAACGCAAAGGTTTCGCAAAGGTCGCAAAGAAACTCGAGACAGAATCACCCTGATCTGTCCCTACTTGGTCAGCACCAACGGCACCGGCTGATCGTAAGGCTGAATCGTCACCTTCAATGACTTGCGGCTGGCGAAGGCCTCCGGAGGGACGGGAAAGCTTACTACGATCGTTCCTTTCGCCTGGCTCCCCACATCCACTTTGCCTTCGCGTTGTAACGGAGTCTCTGCATATTGCTTTAGCGGAGGAAACGCCTGGTAGTAGCGGTCCAGATCAACCGGAGATGCGGCATCGGAAGAATAGGTGTTATCAGTGGTCTGCAGGTCGGCCTTGATGGTCTGGATCCAGAACGGTTTGGCTCCATTATTTTGAAAAGCCACGTTAATTGCGACCATCACCGCATGCTGATTGGGAATCTCAACCGAAACCACTTCGTCGATCGTGCCAGCCGCGGTAGGCCGCGGCCGCTGCAGCAGAGCCGCGATTGCCCAAGCCACCAAAATGATCGCGAGGCCGATTCCGATGATCTTTACTGGGGGTAGGTTCTTCTTGGCAGTTCCGAACTCTTCGCCGATACGAAAATCGGTGCGGGGTTGGGACGGTGTCGCGGCGGCTTGCGACGGCGGCGGAGTCGAAGGAGTTTCCTCTGTCATGACGTTGCTGCGATTCTAGTCGTTTCGGTACCGCAATATCGTACAGAATTGCTGAATGACCGCGGCTGCGGACGGCTTCCTCACTCCCACCCATGCTTCATGGCCCTGGCAAATTCTTCCACTGGCAGCGTGTTCAGCACATCTTCTTTCCTCAGCCAGGCCCGCCGCGCCTGCAAGATTCCGAAGCGGATCTTGTCCATATGCGAAGTATGATGCGAGTCGGTGTTGATAACGATCTTCACCCCATGCTGTTTCGCCAGCCGCAAGTGTCGGTCGCACAGGTCCAGGCGTTCGGGAAACGAATTCAGCTCCATCGCTACTTTCTGCTGCGCTGCCGCTTTCATCACCGCATCCATGTCGAATGGATAGGCATCGCGCCGCAATAACTGGCGGCCCGTGGGATGGCCGATGATCGAGGTGTTTGGATTCTCCACCGCCTTCAACAACCGCTCCGTCATCTCTGCCGGACTCTGATTGAAATGTGAATGTACGCTGGCGATCACTACGTCCATATCTTCCAGCACAGAATCGGAGAGATCAAGCGTGCCATCCGTCAAAATGTCTACTTCAATTCCAGCGAAAATACGGATGCCGTCCACGGCAGCGTTCACTTCGCGAATGCGTTTCATGTGCTCGATCGCACGTTTGTCATCGAGGCCATTCGCAAATGCCAGGTTCTTGGAATGGTCGGTAATCGCCATGTACCTGTACCCACGTTCAAGGGCTGCCTGTGCCATTTCTTCAATCGTGTTCCGGCCGTCTGTTTCCACCGTGTGCATGTGCACGTCGCCGTGTAAGTCGACCTGCGTGATCAGCGTCGGCAGGGTGTGCTTTTCGGCTGCGTCAATTTCGCCCAGATTCTCCCTCAATTCCGGTGGGATGTAGTCCAGCTTCAGCTTAGCGTAGATATCTTCTTCGCTTTTGCCAGCGACCACTTCCTCGTTGTCGAGCCGTGACAGACTGTATTCGCTGAGAGTGAAGCCCATCTTGAGCGCCCGCTGACGCAGAGCCACGTTGTGCGCCTTGCTGCCGGTGAAATATTGCATGGCAGCCCCGAAAGACTCCGGCGCCAGAAACCGAACGTCAACCTGCATGCCTCCGCGGACACGAAAGCTGACCTTGTTCTCGCCGCGCGCGATGATCTCCATCAACCCCGGCAACTTGATGATGTGGTCGATCAGCTTCTGTCGTTCCGCGTCATCGCAGCAGGCTTTGCCGGTGACCAGAATGTCGAGATCGCCCACGGTCTCACGTCCACGCCGCAGCGAGCCGGCTGGAGTTACTTTCTCTACCCCGGGAAAGTGTCGCAAGTGCTCGATGATCTTTTCCGCTTGAGTTTCCGCAGCGTCCAACAGAAAGCGTCCGGCGATGCGACGGTAGTCCTCGATCGCCTTCAGCAGCTTGGCTTCCTGTTTCTCACCCATTCGCGGGAGTTCGCGAATCTTGCCCTCACGTGCCAACTTCTCCACACCCTCGAGGTCGCTGACCTGGTAGGCGCTCCAGATTAGAGCGATGGTCTTCGGCCCCAATCCTTGGACCTTCAACAGATCAAGCATTGACGGCCGGTATTTTTTCAACAGCTCGGCGTGAACGGAGAGACGTCCCTCTTTGAAAATCTCCTGCAGGTTTAACAGCATTCCCTTGCCGATGCCTTGGATCGCCAGTACTTTCTTGGGTTCGTTGATCAGGTCGGCGATCTGTTGCGGCTGGGCCTCGATCGCCTCGGCGGCATTGCGATAGGAACGAATACGGAAGGAATCGGCGGCGTCGATTTCCAGCAGGTCAGCAGTCTCGTACAGGATGCCGGCGATGGCTTTGTTGTCCATGCGCTATCCAGAGTAAACAAGATCACGCTGGAGAGAAAGAGCGCGACTGGTGCCCGGACACACTACTCCCTCCGCCGGGCAAGGTACGAAATTCCACCGCGCGCTGGAGGGGAAAACTTTCGCGCGGCGGGCGGGGAGACAAGATGTGACTTCCCGCTGCTTAATGTGTTACTTCAAGAGGCCTTGGTAACATTAGCCGCTTGCGGACCCTTGGGGCCTTGGGTTATTTCGAACTCAACCTGGTCCCCTTCTTGCAAGCTCTTGTATCCTTCGCTCGTGATAGCGCTGTAGTGGACAAAAACGTCCGCTCCATCTTCACGTCCGAGGAATCCATAGCCTTTTGCATTGTTAAACCACTTGACAGTACCTTTCAAACGTTCCACGTACGCCCCCTGGCACGACCCCTAACGGTGTGAGGTCGCGTTTCGATTTGTTGTCATTTTCCGGCTAGAGGTTGGTGCTGTCAAGCAAAGAAGTCTGCACCGGGGAACTACCTGGAGGGCGGTTTATAGTATTCCCGTTTTTGCGTGAGCCAGAGAACGCCGGATATAGTCTTGGCATCACGGATCGTGTTTCGCATAACCATGTTCACCGCGTCCCGAAGCGGGACAAACCGGCTTTCGATCACTTCGTCTTCCTCGGGCTGTGCCTGTCCAGCGCGTAACCCGCGGGCCAAGTACACTGCCATGGTTTCCGCCACGAAACCGGGGCTGGCGTAGAAACGAAAGATCCGCTTCCAGTGTGCGGCAGTGTAACCGGTTTCTTCCAGCAATTCCCGCTTGGCGGCAGGCAACGGGTTTTCGCCGGCATCAATGCGGCCCGCGCAAAGCTCCCACAAATATTGCTGAGCGGCGTGGCGGTATTGCCGGAGCAGCAAGATTTTGGGTTCGCGCCCAGTGTCGTCGACAGCCAACACCACGACCGATCCGGTGTGGTGCACAATGTCCCGCCGCGCTCGCACCCCGCTAGGTTCCAGGACTTGATCGGTCGTGACCCAAAAAGCCGGTCCGCGGTAGGTGACCCGGGATGAAAGTATGCGTGCCTTTTTCTTTTTTGCCATGCCAACAATATAAAGCCTGATCCCGGTTTCCGCGTGGCAACCCCTGTTTGCGGCGCCGGACCTATAACTGATTCCTCGCAGTTTCTCTTTTGCCTCGTAACACCCGCCCTGCTATGCTGCCCTCGATGGCCGCGAAAGCCACTGTCGCCATTGTCGGCCCCGGAAGGCTGGGAACCGCACTCGCGTTGCAGTTAGCTAGAGCGGGATACCGCATCTCGGAGATGGTTTCGAGAACCTCCGCGTCCGCTCGCCGGGCTCGTGCCGTTACGCAGACATTGAAGACCCGCTCATCCCACTACCAGAACATGAGTCTGGACGCCGATCTCATTTGGCTCTGCGTCCCTGACCGGGAAATTACTGTCGTCGCTACTGAGCTTGCCTCGCTCAATATTTGGAAACGGAAAACGGTCTTTCATTCGAGCGGCGCCCTCGACAGCGACACATTGAATGCTCTCCGCGCGCGCGGCGCGAAAGTCGCCTCCGTCCACCCGTTGATGACGTTTGTGAAAGGCGCGGTTCCGAACATGAAGGGCATTACCTTTGCTATTGAGGGCGACGCGGCGGCGGTGCGGGTGGCGCAGAGAATTGTGAGCGATTTCGGAGCGCGAACCTTTTTCATCCGCAAGCATCACAAGCCTGCCTATCACGCCTGGAGCGCCTTCACTTCTCCTCTGCTGGTGGCAGCTCTGGTTACAGCGGAACAAGTGGCGCGCTCGGCGGGATTGAAGGCCGCTGAAGCACGCCGAATGATGCTGCCGATTGTCTGTCAGACTTTGGTGAATTATGCCGCTCTCGGTCCGTCCGAGGCGTTCAGCGGCCCACTGGTACGCGGCGACGCCGAGGTCGTGCGCAAGCACCTTCAGGCCCTGAAGAAGGTTCCGCAGGCAAGAGCCGTCTATGTTGCGCTTGCGCGCTCTGCCCTGCGTCATCTTCCGGCGGAAAATCGCCGCCAACTGGAAAAAGTCCTAAAAACCTGAATCCGCCGGCTATTTTGGTTTCCACAAGCCGATGGTGTTGCCATCCGGATCGGCGAACCACGCGAACGTGCCGGTAGGAATCTCCACTGGCGGCACCAGCGTCTTCCCCCCAAGCTTCTGCGCCTTGTCGAGGTAAGCCCGCACGTCATCGACTTGGATGTAGATGGTCACGTAATGGTGCGGCTCGTGTCCGAGCGCCGTGATATGCCCATTGATTCCACCGCTTCCGCCGGTGTCGATCATGGTTGCCGGCCCAGCTTCCTGGGTCTTCCAGCCGAACAACTGAGAGAAAAATGCGCCAGTTTTGCCGCGATCACGACAACCTATCTCGAAATGTACCACTGGTTGACCCATGTGACCTCCGTTCAATTCATCATGACTCGCCGAATCGTTCTTGCCCGCCCTGTGGTCTCGTCACAATCCACTACCACCGCACAGAGACGAACATCTCCGGTCGCGGCTTCGAATCTGGTTGGCATGTTCTTAAGGAACTTCTCCACGATCAGTTCTTTTTTCACGCCAATCACGCTATCGTAGGGGCCGGTCATACCCACGTCCGTGATGTAAGCGGTTCCGTTCGGCAACACTCGCTCGTCCGCAGTCGGAACATGGGTATGCGTTCCTACCACGACCGTGACTCTGCCGTCGAGATACCACCCCATTGCCATCTTCTCCGACGTCGCCTCGGCATGGATATCGACGAAGATCACCTTCGCAGTGACTTCTTTCAACAGTTGGTCGGCAACCCGGAACGGATCATCGTTCGACGCCATAAACACGCGCCCCTGCAAATTCAGCACCGCATAAGGAACCGTGCCCTTACGCCCTTGATACATTCCGGCCCCCGGCATGCCCGGAGTATAGTTTGCCGGCCGCAGCAGGCGCCGGGCAGGACTGTGAGGGCCGTTCGCTGACTCAAAATAATCCACGATCTCGCGCTTGTCCCAAACGTGATTGCCGGTGGTGATGACATCGATTCCCAGCTCAAATAAATCCTCCGCCAGTGGCGGCGTAATCCCGAATCCCGCGGCGGCATTTTCACCATTGGCAATCACCAGATCAATCGCATGATCGTTGACCAGTCCGGGCAGGCGCTCTTTGACAATAGTGCGTCCCGGCTTGCCGAAAATGTCGCCGATAAAAAGAATGCGCATGAAGTCGATGGTACCACGCACTTCCATGCAAGCTGGGATTCGACTGGCATTGTTTTCATGTGCGACTGACGACCTACTTCTCCAATTCCGCCGTCTTCAAGAAGTCGTAATTTCCCGACGGATCCAGCGTCAGGTTCCGCACCCGCCGCGAGTGCACCATCACGTTGTCCTGGTACCACAGCTCGACATAAGGCTGATCCACAACCAGAATCTGCTGGATTTCCGCATAAAGCCGTTTACGGCGTTCCTGGTCGAGTTCGCTGCGCGCTTGATCGATCAACGCATCAAGGTGAGGATTGGAATAGAAAGTCCGATTCGCACCGTTGGGTGTGAACTTGCGAGAGTGGAATACGTACTCAAAGATGTCGGGGTCTTCATTCCCGCCTACCCAGCGGAGGGAATGCATTTGATAAGCTCCACGAGTTACGTCGGCAAAGAAGGTGGCAAACTCAAACGTGCGGATGTCGAGCACAATGCCGACATCCCGCAACTGCTGCTGCAAGACAGCGGCCAGCAATCGCGTGCTCTCCTCGGTCCCAGTTTTCATCGTGAGGTGAAAGCGGACGCCGTTGATGGCGGGGTATCCGGCCTGCTCCAGCAGTTGCCGTGCCCGCTCCGGATCGTGGTCATAGTGAGTTAGCTCCGGATCGTATGCCCAGCTTTCAGGCGGAAGCAGGCTGTCTGCCGGCCGCGCAAAATCACGCAACAAGTAGTGGATCATCGGCTGGCGGTCGATTGCGTAAGCCAGCGCCTGCCTCACCCGCGAATCCTTAAGAATCGGATCGCGAGTATTAAACGCGAGATACCAGAGCACTGTGCCGGGGGCGTGGAGCACTCGCAGGGTCGGCTCTTTTTCGAGCGCCAGCATCAGGTCCCCGGTCAGCGCATTGATGGCGATGTCTGCGCTCCCTTTCCGCAGTTCCAGCGCCCGTGTGGTAGTGTCGGGCACGACCACAAAACGGACCCGCTGCAACTTCGGTTTCTCGCCCCAATACTCATCGTTGCGTTCCATGATGACTTCTTTATCCTGCTCAGCGCTGACAAAGCGAAAGGGGCCCGATCCTATCGGATGACCGCTGATTTCGTCGCCCGTCCCGTAGGGCACAATGCCGATTGCCCCGTCAGACAAGTTCCACAACAAGGGCACGAAAGGCTGCTTGAGATGAAACACCACAGTAAAATCGTCGAGGGCCTCAATGCGATCGACCAGCCGGTAGGCCGCTGCCTTGGTGCTGCGAATTTTTCCTTCAAGCAGGGAATCGAATGTCCACTTCACGTCCCGCGCAGTCAGGGATCGGCCGTCGTGAAACTTGACACCATGGCGTAGATGAAAAGTGTAAGTCGTTGCATCGGGAATCTCCCATCGCTCGGCTAACTGCGGTTGCACATTCAAGTGCTCATCGCGGGTCAGCAGGTCGTCGAACAGTAGAGTGTCAATGCGTTCTGAATACGCATCCAGTCCTACCCTCGGATCGAGATTGGTGGGGCTGCTCTCAATGATCATGACCAGCGTATTGGGATCAGGTTTCGCAGAGCAGGCAGTGAGCAGCGCGAAACCGGCAGCAAGACTGGCGGTTCGAATCAGCAAAGACCACGTGGGCACAGCCGCCCTCGTCTGTGCCTCCGCCGCGTAACGGCGAAAGTGCCTACGCATAGGAAATCTTTCCAAGAATTGCTGGTCTCATGGCCCCTGTGGCCGAAGGCACATTTGACGGCCGGCGGTTCCAGGTTTCATACGCCAGAAGAGCGAAGGCTGCGGCTTCCTTGGCTTCGGAGGGCAATCCGAGCACATCGGACGAGCATATTTCAAGTCCGAGTTGTCTGATCTCGGTTGCAAGCATTGCCATCAAAGTTGAATTCTTGCTTCCACCGCCGGATACGATGAGCTCCCGGTAACCCCCTCGTTTGCTTAGAACGAAATGCCGAACCGAATCGGCAAGCGATTTCGCCGTAAGCGCCGTGGCAGTGGCCACGATATCGCGGGAAGGCGCGCGTCCGCAGCTGCGCACAAACTTCTCGACAAATTCGCGTCCAAATTCTTCGCGCCCCGCCGTTTTGGGAGGCTTCCGCGAAAAGAACGGTTCATGCAAGATATCTGCAACCACACGATCCAGCACCTTGCCCGCCGCCGCGCCGCGTCCATTGCGGTCATAAGGCTTGCGGAACAGCCGTTCCATGACGGCGTCGATCACCATGTTGCCCGGGCCGGTATCGAACGCGATGACCTGCGCGCTTGTCGCACCGGCGGGAATTGCCGTCAGGTTGGCAATACCGCCGATATTTTGCACAATTCGCCCAATGCGTGGATGACGATAGAGCAGAAAATCTAGAAAGGGAACCAGAGGTGCGCCCTTCCCGCCCACAGCCATGTCTGCCGGGCGGAAATCAGACACTACCGGTACGCCCACTCGCGCGGCGATCACCGCACCCTCGCCGGTCTGCCAAGTCACCGCCAGTTTCCGCCCAAGAAACCTAGCCGGCTCACCCTGGTGGTAAATCGTTTGCCCATGACAGCCAACCAATTCGGCTTTCACCCGAAAACGGCGCTGAGTAACAACTACTGCGTCTGCGTACAGCGTCCCTAGCAGAAAATTCAGCCGCGCCAGATCGGCGACACTAGCACGGCTCGAATTCATCGTGCTCAAAACGAACTTGCGGACCGCTCTCGGATACCGGTACTCAGCGTGGCCAATTAATTCGAATTTGGCCTGATGGAGGCGGCGGGATCTCCTTGCGGAAGTTGGGTTCCCGATGCGAACCAGGGCGACATTGATTCCGTCGGCGGAAGTCCCGCTCATCACTCCGGCGACAATCATGCTTCGTCCTGCTGCTTGATAGATTCCAGCCTTACTTGTTCACCGAACTCCAACAACTGGCGTGACAACTTCTGAACTCTCTGCGGAGAAGGCGAGGACGTTCGTCGTGTCAACTCCTTCGACCTTGCCTTGAATCTCCTTACTCGCTCCAGCGACTCCAGGCATCGCCGCGCGAACTTGCGATCACGTTCCGCTTCGTCCATCAACGCCTCGAAGGCCTGCTCTATGTGTTCCGCGATGTGGCACACCAGGCACAAATCGCCCCCCGCCCGAATGTGTTCGACCGCGGCCCGACCCATTGATGCGGCTTTGAGAACGCCGCCCATCTCGAGGTCGTCGGAAACCACCAGGCCGCGATAACCGATCCTCCTGCGCAGAACATCGGTGATCCATTTCTTTGATAGCGATGCCGGAACGCAATCCTTCGTGACCGCCGGATATGCTGCATGCCCCACCAATACCATTGGGGCATCCCGGCGTAAGGCTCGATACGGCGCGATGTCTTGCTCCCAAAGTTTCTTCAGAGGCTTGTCTACGGTTGGGAGGTCATGATGAGTGTCAAGGTTTGCCTCTCCCAAGCCCGGAAAATGCTTGATGGCCCCCAGTACTCCTGCCGAACGGAGCCCGGAAAGAAATTCGCTGGCGTAGACGACGACCTCCTTCGGGTCCGCGGATACAGCTCGCGAGCTCATGACCGTACGCGACGCACTAAATGCCAGATCGATTACGGGGGCGAAGTCAGTGTTGAACCCCAGCGCCCGGCAACATTCGCCGATCACTGTGCCATGCTTTCGGAAGCGCCGTTGGTCACCGGTGGCATAGACGTCGGCAGCCGATGGTGCAGGGCCCGTGATTTTCCGGAAGCGGTCAACCGTGCCGCCCTCCATGTCAACGCAGGTGAATAGTGGGGTGGGGACGCAAGCCTGGCAGTCTTGCAGCAGTTTATGCGTCTGTTGCGCCGTGACGATGTTCCGCGCAAATAAGATCACGCCAGCCGGTTGAATTCGCTGCAAAAGGGAACTGATCCCCGGCGACATTTCGATGCCATCGAAGCCCAGAATAATCAATTGGCCGACGGGCGGACTTGAGTTCGTGCGCACCTCCGTGTCCTCTGTGTTCCCTATTTAGATTTCTTTCTTCAACTCCGCCAGCAGATTCAGCGCTTCCAGCGGTGTCAGCCGATTCAAATCTACTGCGCGCAATCGTTCTAAAACTGGCTGCGAGATCGGTGTGAAGATGGTCAACTGGGCCGGCGGACGCGGCTGCATCTCATCATTCGCTAGTTGTGCCGTCAGCCGCTGCTCCGCGCACTCATGCTCGACCAGGACCTCTCGTGCGCGTTCCACCACTTCGTTCGGAAGTCCAGCCAATTTCGCCACTTCGATCCCGTAACTACGATCCGCCGCCCCTGGTTCGACCTTACGCAGAAATACAACGCCGTTGCCGGTCTCTTTTACCGACACATGATAGTTCTTGACTCCAGACAAACGCTCCGCCAGTTCGGTCAACTCAAAATAATGTGTCGCAAATAGTGTCTTGGCTCGAGTGCGCCCATGTATGTATTCGACTGCCGCCCAGGCAATGGCCAGCCCATCGTATGTGGAGGTACCGCGCCCGACCTCATCGAGCAGAATGAGCGACCGCGGCGTCGCCGTATGCAGAATCGCCGCCGTCTCCGTCATCTCGACCATGAATGTGGATCGGCCTCGCGCCAGGTTATCGCTGGCCCCAATGCGTGTGAACACGCGATCCACAATTCCAAGCCGCACCGAAGTTGCCGGCACAAATGATCCCATTTGTGCCAGAATCACCGCCAGCGCCGTTTGCCGCAAATAAGTCGATTTACCGCCCATATTCGGCCCTGTCAGCACCAGGACGCTGTGAGTCGTGGAGTTGAGATACAGGTCATTGGGAACGAAGCGCTCGCCGGCGAAATCCTGTTGCTCAATCACCGGATGCCGGCCGCCGACAACCTCGATGTCCGCAGATTCATCAAACCTCGGCCGACAGTAATTACGCAGAGCTGCGATATGTGCAAGGGCCGCTAATACGTCCACTTCGGCCAGTGCTAGCGCGGTTTGCCGGATTCTCCGTGCTTCTCCGGCAATCGCCGAGCGTAGTTCGCCAAACAGCCGCCGCTCGATCTCGACCATTTTTTCCTGGGCGTCGAGAATCCGGGATTCGTATTCCTTTAGCTCGGGCGTGGTATATCGTTCCGCATTCACCAGCGTCTGCTTGCGCTCGTATTCCGGCGGAGCCAGGTGAAGGTTCGCCTTGGAGATCTCAATGTAGTAGCCAAAAATCGAATTGAATTTTACCTTCAGTGATGCAATTCCGGTGCGTTGCCGCTCCCGCGACTCGATCTGTGCCAGATATTGTTTGCTATTGCGGCTCAAGTCGCGGAGGTCGTCGAGTTCCTTCTCCACTCCGCGCTGGATCACGCCACCGTCGCTCAGAGACAACGGCGGCTCGGGTACTACCGTCGCCTCGATTCGAACACGCAAATCACCCAATTCATCGACGGCAGTATGCAACGTTTTCATTCGCTCGGCATCGAAGCGCTCCAAAGCGCGTCGTACTGCGGGGATCTTTGCGAGCGAGGTTGCCAGCGCCAGCACATCGCGTGGATTTGCCGTCTCCAGCGTCACTCGGCTCAGAAGGCGCTCCAGATCGAGAATCCCATCCAGCGCGCGTCGCAAATCCTCGCGCGCCACCAGGTCCTTTACCTGGTTCTCCACTGCGTCCAGGCGGGCATTGATTTCCGCACTCTCAATCGACGGCCGCAGCAGCCACGACCGCAGCAGGCGCTTGCCCATCGGCGTCACCGTGGCGTCAATCGAGCGAAACAGCGTCACGCCTTCGTCGCTGCCGGTAAATAGAGGCTCGATCAGTTCCAGGTTTCGCACCGTCACCGCGTCCAAGACCAAACAGTTCTGCCGTTCGTAGAATCCGATGCGATCCACATGGTCGAGCGTTCCCCGCTGTGTGGAACGCACGTAGTAGAGAATCGCACCCGCGGCGGCCGCCGCCGCCGGCTTACCTGCCAGTCCGAAGCCCTCAAGCGACATCACTCCAAAGTGATTTTCCAGCAGAGGGATGGCATGGTCCGGCGCAAAAATCCAATCGTCTAACGGTGTCTCCGACCACATTGCTCCGATTGTCCTTGCCCGCGGCATGGATCCTGAAGCAGCTGCTTTATCTTGAACCTCGAACAACGGTGCGGCTGATCCATACAAGATCTCCTTGGGCCTCAACTGCTGCAACTCGTCTTGGATCCGCTGCGCTGCATTCTCGCCACGAAACTCCGTAGCGCGGAACTCGCCCGTCGAAAGGTCCAACGCCGCGAATCCCGCCCGATCGCCGGTCTGCGCGACTGCCGCCAAGAAATTATTTTCCTCGGAACTCAATGACGAATCAGCCGCAGTCCCCGGCGTGACCACCCGCGTCACTTCGCGCCGCACCAATTTCTTGGCCAGTCGTGGATCTTCCACCTGTTCACAGACCGCGACTTTGAATCCTTTGCGAATGAGTTTTGAAATATATCCTTCGGCCGCGTGATACGGCACACCGCACATCGGCACCGCAACGCCTTTCTCTTTGTTGCGAGAGGTTAGCGTGATCTGCAACTCCCGCGACGCCATGACCGCATCGTCAAAAAAAAGTTCATAGAAGTCCCCCAGGCGAAAAAAGAGCAGGGCGGTGGGGTGTTGCTTTTTGATCGCGGCATATTGCCGCATCAGCGGAGTGGACGGCTCGGTCATGGCAAGCAGAGCGCGCGGATCCTACCGGCAAAAATCAGGCTTCGGGGTTCGCGCGGATTATAACAAACTGTGCCCGCCGCTCCAGAGCTCTAAATCACAGTTGACGCCAGTCCCCTGCGAGTGTTTTCCTTATTCGGAATGGAGCTTCGCAAAGATCCCATCACTCGCTCCTGGGTCATCACCGGCGACGACGTCCCTGACATCGCTCCCCGGCCGGAATCGTCGTGCCGTTTGTGCCCAGATTCGGCCCAGGCGCCGCAACTGATTGCCACGCTCTCGGGTGGGCAACGGGCGGTTGTGCATCCTACCGCTCTGTACCATATTGAAGGGGAGCCGTCCCGCCGGGCCGACGGCATTTACGATCGCATGCGTCCCGTCGGCGCCCACGAAGTATTGATTGAAAACCCGCGCCACGACGGGCATCTGTGGAATGCCAGTGACGCCGAAATTGGGCAGTTTCTGCTGCTGGCTGCGCAACGCATTCAGGACCTGAAGCGCGACGGCCGCTTCAAGTACGTCAGCATCTACAAGGACCACGGCAGCAGCGCCGGACAGGAATTCGAGCACCCCTCCTCCCAGCTCACGGCGACTACTTTCGTGCCCCGCCGCGTTCTTTACGAATTGCGCGCCAGCCGCGAATATTTCGCTCAAAAAGAGCGTTGTGTTTTTTGTGACATCGTTTCCCAGGAAACCAAGCAGGAAGTGCGTGTGCTGGAATCTCGTGGTGACTTCATCGTGCTGCTACCGTATGCGCCGCGAGTGCCCTACGAAACCTGGATTCTGCCCCGCACCCACGAGGCCGCTTTCGAGCGCATGGGACTCAATCGTCCCCACATGCTGTCGGACTTGGGTGCGTTGCTCCGCCGTACATTGCAACGTATTCGTACGATCACCGAATCGTTCCATCTGGTCCTGCACACGTCGCCGAACAGCCTGCATCGCTCGGGCAGCATGGGCTATTGGAAGACCATTGACGAGGACTACCACTGGCACATCGAGATCATGCCCATTCTCGCGGCCAAGTCGAAGTCATATACCTTCAAAGAGGTCTACTATTCGCCGCTGACCTCGGAGACCGCAATCAAACGCCTGCGCGATGCTCGGATTGAGTAATGACCATCCGTCGCATGAAGACCTATACCGGGGGGCAAGGCTACGTTTATCAGTACTACTTCGTCGGCGATCGGCCAGTGGCGGGCACACCAGAAACCGCTAAGGAATACATTTTCGATGTGACCTCCGATCGCAAGACCACTTTTGCTGTCAGCGTTTTTCTTCCAGCGAAAGCAGTCGAAGCCTGGGCCGCCCGTCATCGTCGCAGGCTGACCGACGCCGAGCAATACGGCGCCGTCAAGATGCGCCTCTTCCAGGCTTTTGATGAAGTCGAAGACCTGATGTCCGATGGCCGCCAGCTTTTGGTGGACTCCGAGATTCTGGAAAAAGCCTTGAGCACGCTCGGCGTGGATTGAGGGTCACGCGCTCGCGCGGATGCCCCGCTGCTCGCGCACGGCTATAATCCACTAGAGGATCTCTATCCCCATGTCCGCTCTTTGGCTGCGAGTCGCACTGGGTTGTTATACTGTCGGGCTGCTTTATGCCCTGGTGGCCCTGACCCGGACCAGCGACCTGCTGAACCGTATCGCGCTCCACGCAGCTTATTTAGGGATGGTGTTTCACTTTGTCTCTCTAACGGAAGCTTTCCTGGTTTCCGGGCAGGCGACTCTGAGTTCGGTTCAAAGTGCCGAGTCGGTGCTGGGTTTTCTGGTAATGGTCGTGTTCCTGCTCGTGTACATGGTCTATCACACCACTTCTCCCGGCATTATCGTTTTCCCGCTGGTATTCTTGCTGACGTTTCTTTCCGCCACCAGTCAGGCTCCATTCCTGATTACTTCTCCGGGGGTGCGCACAGGATGGCTGTTCGCGCACATTGCGCTGATCTTCACGGGTTATGCCGCGCTCATTCTGAGTTTCGGCGCCAGCCTCCTTTACCTGATACAGGAACGCTCGCTGAAGGCGAAGCGTCCAGGCATCCTCGCCCGGCTGCCCGCGCTCGAGGTCATCGACGAAATCGGCTTTCGTTCGCTGCTTCTCGGTTTTCCGTTCATGACCCTGGGCCTGATTGCCGGATCTGTCGTCGCTCAGTCCACCTACGGACGCATTGATCTGCTCGATCCCAAGATTCTGCTGTCCATCCTGATGTGGGCGGTCTATTTGCTGCTGCTGTTCACTCGCTGGAGCGCGGGCTGGCGTGGACGCCGCGCCGCTTATCTCGCTGCCGGGGCCTTCGTGGCCGCCGTGGTCGCATGGGTGGCCAACTATTTTAGCGCCATTCACAGGTTTGCCCAGTCATGAGCTTTCATCTCATCGGCGTCAATCATAAGAGCGCGCCGGTCGAAATTCGTGAGCGGCTAGCGATTTCCGATTCGCGTCTACCCGACGCCCTCAAGCGCTTCACCCATCATCCCGGTGTGGACGAAGGCCTTATTCTGAGCACTTGCAACCGCGTCGAGTTGCTGGCGCAAACCCGGAACGGTGGCGCAGACTTGCGCGCTTTTCTTCGCGAGTATTTTCAACTTGACGACTCCGCTCTGGATCCTCACCTGTACGAATACCGTGAACAGGACGCAGTGCGTCACTTGTTCCGTGTCGCTTCGAGTCTCGACTCCATGGTTCTCGGCGAAGCTCAAATTCTGGGACAGGTTAAGGAAGCCTACGCTACCGCCCGGGCAGTTGGAGCCGTTCAGTCCCACCTCAATCAATTGCTCACGCGTGCGTTCGCAGTCGCGAAACGAGTGCGCTCAGAAACTGAGGTTGGTTCGTCCGCGGTATCGGTTGCCTCTGTGGCCGTCGAGCTTGCCAAGAAGATCTTCGGATCGCTCAGCGGCAAGCACGTTTATCTGGTGGGCGCCGGCAAGATGAGTGAGTTAGCGGCTCGCCATCTTTTGGCCCATGGGGCGGAGTCCATCTTCGTTTCCAATCGCACTTACGACCGCGCCATTCGTCTGGCTCACCAGTTCAACGGGCAGGCAATCGAGTTCAGCCGCCTGCACGACACTTGCGATCGCGGTGACATTGTCATAACCTCCACCGGCTCTCCGCATGCAATCTTTCGCCGTGAGCACGGTGAGATGTTTCTCAGCCGCCGCAAGAACCGTCCCATGTTTTTCATCGACATTGCCGTTCCCCGCGACGTCGATCCGGAGATGAACAAGCTCGACGGCATCTTCGTCTATGACATCGACGATTTGCAGCAGGCAGTGGCCTCGCACGTGGCCGATCGCCAGAAGGAAGCCGACCTCGCCGACAATATCATCAACGTCGAAGTCGAACGGTTCCACGCTCGACTCCAGGCGCTCGAAGTCGTTCCTACCATCGTCTCGCTGCAAGACCATTTGGAAACCATTCGCCAAGCCGAGATCGACCGCGTCCGAGGCCGACTGGGACCGCTTTCGCCTGACCAGGAATTGGCGGTCGACGCCCTTACTCGCGGCATCGTCAACAAGATCATGCACACGCCAATCAGCACTTTGAAAACTGCCGCCCGCGAGTCCGAAGCTACGACGATTATCGAAGTCGTTCGCCGCCTCTTTAACCTCGAAAGCAAGAAAGCTGCCAAGTCCGGCGACGGCCCGGGAGGCGGCGCCTGATGGCGCGTCTGCGTATCGGCTCCCGTGGATCGCAACTCGCACTCTGGCAGGCCAATCACATCGCCGAACTTCTGCGCGCTCGCGGCCATGAAGTCGAAATTGAAATCATCAAGACCACCGGCGACAAGATCACCGACGTTCCCCTTGCCAAAGTCGGTACCAAGGGCATGTTCACCAAAGAAATCGAAGAAGCGCTGGCCGCTGGCCGTGTGGATTTAGCTGTGCACAGCCTGAAGGATTTGCCGACTGAGATTCCGCCAAGCTTTGAACTTGCAGCTGTAACTAAACGAGATGATCCGCGCGACGTATTGTGCTCGCGGAGGTTCGCGAGCATCGAAGCTCTCCCAAAAGCTGCTTGCGTCGGAACGAGTAGCCTGCGGCGGCAAGCGCAACTGAGAGCGTTGCTCCCTGATTTGGACATTCGACCCTTGCGAGGAAATGTCGATACCCGCCTCGCCAAGCTTGAAGCTGGCGAATATGACGCCATCATTCTCGCTGCCGCCGGCCTCAATCGCCTGGGCAAGGCCGAGCTGATTAAGCAATTCATGTCCGCTGAGGTGATGTGCCCAGCCGCGGGTCAAGGTGCGCTGGCGGTCGAAGTGCGTGCTGGAGACATGGATACCCTGGAACGGCTCACGTTCCTCGATGACCCCGATGCCCGCGCTACCACCGTCTGCGAGCGTGCGCTGCTCGGCAGGCTCGGCGGTGGTTGCCAAGTCCCCATTGGCGCATTTGCAGAAATGCGCGGCCGTCGCTTGCACCTTCAGGCGGTCGTGGCTAGCCCCGATGGTTTGCAAGTTTTGCGCGAATCGGCTGACGGTGACGATCCGCTTCAACTGGGTCAATCTGTGGGCGATGCGCTGCTCCGCCGAGGCGGCAAAGCCATCCTCGAAGTGGTCTATGGACAGGAGATGGGATTGCCCCAGCCGCCGTAGTCAGCGGCAGTTCTTTGCGAAATCGCCAGGCGTTCTCTGCGCTCTCTGCGTTAAGCTTTTGATCTGAGGAAAAGACACTTGACCAAGAATCCGCCTCTGTCAGGTCTCCGCATCCTGGTCGGACGCGCACGCCATCAGGCGAGCGCACTTTCTTCTGGCCTGAGCAAACTGGGCGCTCAGGTCATCGAGATTCCTTTTATCGAGATTCGTCCGCCGCGATCCTATAAGCCGCTGGACTCCGCGTTGAAAAACATCGCAACCTACGACTGGCTGATTCTAACCAGCGCCAACGGAGTTGAAGCTTTCTGGAATCGGCTGAAGAAGAAACACCTGACAAAGAAACACCTGCTGCACCTGAAAATCGCCGCCATTGGGCCGGCCACGAAGAGTGCCATCGAGGCTCACGGGCTTCACGTCGATGTCGTTCCAAAGGAATATCTCGCAGAAGCAGTCGTCAGGAGCCTGTGGCGCAAAGTAGCAGGGAAGCGCGTGCTGCTAGCCCGAGCCAAGGTCGCTCGCGACGTGATCCCTCGTGAGCTTCGCAAGTTAGGCGGGCAAGTGGACGTGGTCGAAGCTTACGAAACCGTGCTGCCGCAGTCTTCGCGCATGCGTTTGCGCGCGGTTCTCGCAGATCCCAAGCGCCGCCCGCACCTGATCACCTTTACGAGCTCTTCGACAGCGCGTAACTTTGTGCAGCTGCTAGGAAAGAATGCGTGGCGCGGACGTGCCCTGAGCGACAGTCGAAGGGGCCCCCGCCCGCGTTTCGCCTCGATCGGTCCGGTGACTTCAGCCACACTCCGCGAGCTCGGCCTGCCGGTTGACCTCGAAGCCGAGAAATACACCATCCCCGGCCTGATCCACGCGATCGTAGAGACGCGCCTTGCTGCATCTCCCGCATCTCCTACTCCTTGATCGTGCAACCGCAATCCGCCGGAGGCACGTGTGCCTTCAAGAATTCCGACACCCGTTTGTACGCGTCAATCTGGTTCTCCACCTTCGCGAATCCGTGCCCTTCATTCTCATAGACTTTCAATTCCACCGTCCCGCCGCGCTTCTTCACTGCGTCCACGACCTGCTGTGATTCTTCTTTAGGGCACCGCGGATCGTTTCCGCCCGCGAGCAACAGCAACGGCGCTTTAATCTGATCGACGAAGAAAATCGGCGAGCGATCGTGGAACAAGTCTTTGTTCTTTTCCAGATCGCCCATGGTGGCCAAATCCGACTGCCGCAGCACCGGGTCTTCGTTCTGAATCTCCGTGAACCAGTTTACGAAGGGCACAATCGGCACGCCTGCTGCCCAGACTTCAGGAGCCTTGGTCACCCCCATCATGGTCAGGTAGCCGCCATAGCTGCCCCCTACCAGCGCAATCTTCTTGGGATCGAGATAGCCAGTCTGCTTGATGAAGTCCACCGCTGCCAGCACATCCTGCAAATCCCCTCCTCCCATGTCGAACAGGTTCGCCTGCTGGAATTCCTTGCCGTAGCCTGTCGATCCACGATAGTTGGGCGCAATCACCATGTATCCCTGATTGACCATGTGCTGAATGAACCTGTTGAAGGAGTTCACGGTTTGCGAGGTCGGACCACCGTGCACATAGACTAGCGCCGCGTTCTGACCGTTGCGAACCATGTTGTAAGGCACATACACAAATGCTGAGATCGTCCACTTGCCGTCGCGGCTGGGAAAGTGCACCAGAAACGGTTCAACCATGTCCTCCGCACGCACGCCCCCCAGCAGTGAATGGGTAATCTGCCGAGTCTTGCTGGATGCCAACTCGTAAGTCCAGAGATCACCCGGCGCGTTCGGCCCATTGTGGTTGTAAAGCAGCTGCGAGCCGTCGTGGCTGAACGCCGACCCTGCGCCAACGGAATAGTTCACACCTTTCGGCTGAGGCAAGGCAGTGGTCGTGCCTGCAGCTAGATTGTGCAAATAGATTTCTGTGTCCCCATCAACATTCGCCGCCCATGTCACGGATTTTCCGTCGGGAGAGAAATTGCCGCCGCTGATCTCCCATTTGTCCTTCGTTAACCAGGTGTTTTTCTTGCTGGCAATATTGAGCAGTCCAACGTTGTCGTAGCCATTGGCTGCGTTCGAAGTAATCAGCAGTTTCTTCCCATCGGCAGAAATGTCTTCTGCCTCATAAAGCTGTTCGCCTTCATGCGGTGTCAGCAGCGAACTTTCTCCGCTGGCTACATCGGCGATGTAGATGTTCGAATCCGTGCCCTTAGCCTGCGACTGTGTGTAGATGATCGATTTGCCATCATGCGACCAGATGGGATTGCCGTTAATCCTGTCGGCTGCGGTGCCGGTAGTGAGATGCTTGACTGTCCGTAACAGCTTGTCGAAGACATCGATCTCATAAACGGACGACGTCTTCGCCTTCACTGTGTAGGCCAAATATCGGCTATCGGGCGACCAGCGCGGATTCTCCTCAGAAACCTCGCGAGTATGTGTGAGGTTGACGACCTGCCCCGTCTTCGGCGAAACCATGAAAACATCCCACTGTTCATCGCCGTCGTAGTCCGACATATAGGCGATCCATTTTCCATCCGGCGACCAGGTTGGGTTGGTCTGTCGCTGGTCGCTAACCGTAAGCTGCGTCGGCCAGCCACCCTCCGATCCCACCAGCCACAGATTATTGCGGCCGCTGATATTTGCGACAAAGACCAGTTGTTTGCCATCCGGGGACCAAGACGCCGGCCCAATCTGTCGCGTCATATACAGCTTCTCGATCGCCAGGCTCTGCTGAAACTGCTCCACGTTGGCGTTGGGCTTGCTTGTGATCTGTTTGGGATCAGTGATGGCCTGGGGCACGGGCAGGTTCTGGGCAGCAGCAACCGTACTCGTGAATAAGACAATGGCAAAGAAAGGGAAGATGAGAATGCGCGTACGATTCGAAGGGTGCCAACCATCACTTCGCATTCTTATGGATCTCCACTGTACTCCATGTCTTGTCGCCGGCATGGCAGAGATTCTCCAGCGAACACTCCACGCACTTCGGCCGCCGCGCAATACACAGCTTGCGTCCATGCCAGATGATTTGATGCGCGAACAGGATCCACTTTTCCTGTGGGATTACCTTCATCAAGTCTTGCTCGATCTTCGGAGCGTCGGAATTCCTGGTCAGCTCCAGCCGGCGCGAGATTCTAGTCACGTGCGTGTCCACAACGACGCCCACTCCCTGCTTGAACCATGTTCCCAGCAGCACGTTAGCCGTCTTGCGCGCCACGCCTGGCAGGGTGAGCAACTGATCCATGGTTGCAGGTACCTCACCTCCGAAGTCGGCAACAATCTTCTTCGCCGCCCCCACTACCGACTTTGACTTGTTGCGAAAAAAGCCGGTCGACCGGACATCCGGTTGAAGTTGTTCGGGACTCAGGGCTGCAAAATCCTGAACCGTCGGATATTTCCGGAACAACTCTGGCGTGACGCGGTTGACGTTGGCGTCGGTCGACTGCGCCGACAAAATCGTTGCCACCAGCAGTTCCCATGCGCTCCTGTGAGTCAGGGCGCAGGTGACCTGCGGATATAGCTGGTCGAGCCGTTGCAGGATTGCCGCGATGCGCTCAGGCGCAAGCGGATCGTACTTTGAGCGAGCGGGAATGGGCGCAGTCCCTCGCCTGGGTCGAAGTGCTGTCGCGCTCACCTTGCGGGAAACTTTGACCTGGCGAGCAGCTCGCGCTTTCTCGTGTCGTCCCATCTTGGTTGGTTGCCGGGGAACAACGCCGCGTGGCATGAAGTTATTTCTCTCCTTGAGGGAATGTGTTTAAATGTTAGCAGAAGGAATCATTCCCATACGTCTCCCGTAATTTGACGCGGACGCGCCGCCTAGGTAGTCTGAATTCGAACCAAGCAAAGTAAAGGAAGGCTCGCGTGGCGGTCAATTCAATTAAGCTCGGCCAGGTCTGGCGCAAGGATGACGACGGGAAAGATTATCTCGTCACCAAGGTTTATAGCGAAGTATTTGCCCAATACGCGGTGCTGCGCCCCGCCGAGGTCACTGCGCCGGATGCCGCCACCACGCGGGTGAAAGTCGCCAAGAATGCTGAGGGCGCATCGTTGCCGGGGTTTACCTTCACTCAGGAAGGCACGTTCTAGCTTTCATTTTTGGGCGTCCTCGCCCGTCGCATTCCGTTTCCGCATGACTGAAAAAATCCTCGGCGTCCTGTTCTTATTCATCAAGTCGGTGATTGCGGCCACTAGCTATGGCGGCGTTGCCCTGTTGATGGCGATTGAGTCCGCCTGCATTCCACTGCCTTCGGAATTGATAATGCCCTTCGCTGGCTACCTGGTTTACGAAGGAACGCTGAAGCTGCTGTGGGTGGCCACGGCGGGAGCCATCGGCTGTAATCTGGGTTCGCTGGTCGCGTATGAGATCGGTTGCTACGGCGGCCGTCCGCTGGTAGAAAAATACGGCCGTTGGATTCTGCTCAGCCGCCGCGAATTGGACTGGGCCGACCGTTTCTTTGCACGCCGGGGTTACCTTGCCGTGTTTATCGCGCGGCTGTTGCCCGTGGTGCGAACGTTTATCGCACTACCCGCTGGCATTTCCCGCATGCCTCGGGGGCGCTTCCATCTCTATACTTTTATCGGTTCCTGGATATGGTGCCTCGCACTGGCTTGGTTCGGCATGAAGCTGGGAGAGAACTGGCGTGAATTGGGTAAGTACTTTCATCAGTTCGATGCCGTCATCGGAGTCGTTCTCATCGCAGGCGTCGTGTGGTTCGCCTGGTCGCATTGGCAGAACAGAATGAGCGCGACACAATAGATTCTGCAAAAACAGAATCGGCTCCGCGGTATATGCAAACTTCTGCATCTTGACTACTACGTGAGCTAGTACTACAGTTGCGCGATTGCACCGATAAGCCGGGGCGTCCTACCTCGCAATGTCCTTTCTGGCTGGTCCCCTGTCAAATCGCTTTACCAGCAATGAACGATCAAATCAGGAGAAAAAAGGAATGAAACGAAATACCGCCCCAATGTGCCTGCTAGCAATTGCGTTTTCCGGACTTATCCTCGGTCCCGCAATCACTCGAGCAAACGCGCAAAGCAACTTCAACACCGTTCCCGTACCGCACGCGCTGGTTCCTCAGGTTTGGGACCTTCCCGGCACGATCGGGCCTAATATCAACGTGACCGATGAGGCTGGTCCACAGAGCGAAACCAGCGTTGCCGTCGACCCAACAAATGCGAAGCACCTCCTGTACAGCGTCAACGACCTCAATGCCCCAACCGGTGCGGCCGCGGTGGTGTGGGAATCGACCGACGGGGGAGTGACCTTCACCAGCTTCAATCAGAATCCGAACGGATTCTGTTACGACACCTGGCTCGGCTTCAACACAAACGGCGATGCCTTCATGTCTTACCAGTGTGGGGACCAGAACATTGCGTACAAGAAAAAGGGCCAGAGCGCATGGACCTCAACTCTGCTGAGCATTGCCGGCTTTCTTCCTGATCGTGACATGGTAACGGTGGATAACGCCCCAAATAGCCCTTTCAAGGGCAGTGTTTACATTGGCTACGATGACAACGGCAACAACAATACCCCCTACGTCATGTACTCGCGCAACGGATTCAGCGGATGGAACCGCAGCGCTGCGATTCCAGCGCCCAATCCGACAATCGGCGTGAATGTAACTACCGGCCCGGATGGTTCCGTGTACGCATGCTGGGAGGACTACGGTGCTCAGAAATTGTGGGTCTCGAAATCAACCGATGGCGGAGCTACTTTCGGTACCGCGGTCCTGGTGACCAACTATCGTTTGAATACCACTAGCTTCTTTGTTTCCATTCCACCTCAGGCTTCGCGCGGCATCCTTCCCATGCCCTTCTCAGCCACGGCGCTGAACGGCGCTCATTCTGGCCGCGTATTTATCAGCTACGTCGATCAGGACCCGAACGGAAGCAACCTCAACACCTACATTCGTCATTCTGACGACGGTGGCACAACCTGGTCGGCGGAAACTAAAGTCAACGATGACACTAACCATGCCTATCACTTTCACAATGCCATCGCGGTGTTGACCACGGGGCTGCCCGGAGCTGTTGGCCTTTCCTATTACGATACCCGCCGCGACCCGTCGAACATCAAGACCGACCGCTACTTCACCTACTCGACCGACGGAGGTGTTACCTGGGCCAAGAATGTCCGGATCACCACCGCCCAGTCGGACGAGACTGCTCCTGGAACGGACCAGGGCAACCAGTACGGCGACTACCAGGGAATGTACGCCGACCCGGCAATCGGAGTTCATCTCTCGTGGACCGATTCTCGCAACCCCGGAGCGATCCACGAAGATATGTTCGCCGGCAGCGTTCACAAGTAGATCTGCTCGGCGTTGTATCAAGACGGATGCGGAGGATTTCGCAAGGAATCCTCCGCAGTCCGCAATTTGCGTTGAGCCATACTGGGCGATAGGGCCCCACTCAATCCCTCCACGCGCCCGTTGAACTCTCATCTTCAACCTTCCACCACTCTTGGTTGCAATTCTCGTCGCAAATACGAGAACATACCTGTTTGCCATAATCCCAAAATTCTCATAAGGACGTGGCCACCCGATGGCGACTCAGCGGAAGCACGCAAGAATCACAGATCATAAACCCGGCAGCAGCGAAATCCAGCCGGCTAAGGGCAAGCTCGGCGTCATGATTCCTGGCATGGGTGCCGTTGCCACAACTTTCGTGGCCGGCGTCGAAGCCGTGCGCAAAGGAATTGCCAAGCCCATTGGCTCGCTCACTCAGATGGGAACGATTCGCTTGGGCAAGCGCACCGACGCCCGGTCGCCTAAGATCAAGGAGTTCGTGCCGCTCGCCGGATTGGACGACCTGGTCTTCACCGGTTGGGACATTTTCGAAGACGACATGTACACCGCCGCTACCAAGGCAGGCGTGCTGGAGCGCGACCTGCTCGACAAAGTCAAGCCGCTGCTCCGGTCCATCAAGCCGCAGAAAGCCGTCTTTGATCACAACTACGTCAAAAAGATCGACGGGCCCAACGTCAAGAAGGGCAAGAACAAGATGGACCTGGCGGAGCAAGTCCGCGCCGACATGCGCGCCTTCAAGAAGAGCTCCGGAGCCACGCGCCTCATCACTATCTGGTGTGGCTCCACGGAAAGCTACATCGAGCCCACGGCCGCACACCAATCGCTGAAGGCGTTTGAGAAAGCTTTGCTCAAGAATGACCCGAACATCGCCCCCTCGATGATCTACGCCTATGCGTCTCTCATGGAGGGTGTGCCCTTCGCCAATGGCGCTCCCAATTTAACGGTCGATATTCCGGTGATGCATGAGCTATCGCGCCAGAACGAAGCTCCGATCTGCGGCAAGGACTTCAAGACCGGCCAGACATTGATTAAGACCATCCTCGCCCCTGGATTCAAGGCCCGCATGATCGGCCTTAACGGCTGGTTCTCCACCAACATTCTCGGCAACCGCGACGGAGAGGTGCTGGAGGATCCGGGGTCATTCAAAACCAAAGAAGAGTCCAAACTGTCGGTGCTGGAGCACATTCTTCAGCCTGAACTCTACCCCGACCTTTATGGTAACTTCACGCACAAGGTGCGCATTAACTATTATCCTCCGCGTGGTGATAACAAAGAGGGTTGGGACAACATCGACATCTTCGGATGGCTCGGTTATCCCATGCAAATCAAAGTCGATTTCCTGTGCCGCGACTCAATTCTCGCTGCCCCCATCGTGCTCGATCTGGTGTTATTCATGGACTTGGCGAAACGCAGCGCCGCGCTCCGCGGCCTCGGCATTCAGGAGTGGATCAGCTTTTATTTCAAATCGCCGATGACCGCCCCCGGACTCTACCCCGAGCACGATCTCTTCATCCAATTGATGAAGTTGAAAAACACGCTGCGCCACCTGCGGGGAGAAGAACTGATCACGCACCTGGGGCTGGAGTATTACGACTGAGGTTTCCCCTGTAGCCTCCGTGTCCCCTGTGGTTGAGATTTTCCTTAACCACCGAGGACACAGAGGAAAACAAATCTAAGCCAATTTCTTTTCCCGCCGGTACTCGTCGTACTTTTCCAAGAACCGGTCGATGTCTTTCTTCTGCAAGTAGTACGGCGTGGACAGGCGCAGCTTCGACGGCTCTCCGCCGCGGAGACGAATCTTGTGGTTTGTCCACAGTGATTTTTCCAGATCCATTCTTTGCAATCCCGGCACATTTACAGTCGCAATCCCGCAGCGCATCGTGGGATCGGGCGAAGTCCACGACTCGACACCACGTTTCACCATTTCAGCCAAGATGTAGTCGCACAGCTGGCGATGGCGGCGCTCAATTTTATCGATGCCTATATCGGTGGCCAGCTTAATAGACGCGCGCAGCCCCCATAGCGCCGGCACATTGGACGATCCGATCCGCTGAAACCGCTCAGCGCGAATTTTGGTCTCGTCCCAGCCTTCGGTGGCAATCGTGTTCCACACCCGGTCGATAACTTCGTCGCGAACAAACAGGAAACCGGATCCCTTCGGCGCTTGCAGCCATTTGTGCGGACTCGATGAAAACATATCGCAACCCAGTTCATGCAGATTGAAGCGCATCATGCCGGGCACGTGCGCCCCATCCACCGCCGACAGGATCGCTTTCGACCGTGCCAGAGCACAAAGCTCTTGCACCGGCAGCACTACACCGGTATTGGTTGTGATATGGCTGAAAAAGATCACACGCGTTCTCGGAGTGATTGCGTCATTGAACAAACTCAAGACCTGGCTCGCGTTCTTGACCGGCTTGGGCAGTGTGACTTTCTTGACCACAATTCCATAGCGCTTCGCGCGTAGATTCCACGGATGCTCTCCCCCGGGATGTTCCTGGTCCGTCATCAGCACTTCGTCCCCAGACTTCAAGTCGATTCCATTCGCGATGTAGCTGTTGGCTTCGGTGGCATTACGAAGCAGAGCGATCTCATCGCGAGTACATCCAACGAACGCCGCCAGGGGATCGCGAAACTCATTCCAGGCCGCGTAGCCCCAGATCGGATAGTCTTCTGGGTCCTGCTGATCCAATCTCTCCGTGGTGTTGTAGCCATCGAAAACCGCGCGCAACACTGGGGCCGGACTGGAGCCGACGGTCCCATTGTTGAGATAGACCTCGTCCTCAGGGATAAGAAACTGCTTCCGCAACTCCGCCCAGTAGCCGTCTTCATTCGCGCCAAACGAAGCTGCATCGGGCAGGGAAGCGGGCGCTTTCTCCAACTGCGCCAGCAAGCTCGGACGAACGGTAAGGGCGGCTGCAAGACCCGTGGTGGTGGCAGTTAGGAAACGGCGGCGGTTGAGCATGGCATTCTCCTTGTAACCGGGAATCCGTTAGCGGAACGCGCCATGTTACGACCGGGTGGCAAAAGATAGCAAGGCCATCCGTGGGCCGGGCGTTGTATAATCCGGTGCGCCGATTCACCCGCCTGTGCCGGCGAATCTTCCCACCAAGAGTCTGGGTGCTTCGAGAGGTGTCCTCATGAACGTCAACGTCTCAGTCCCTACGGCTCGTCAAATTGCAATTCTTGGATTGGCTCTCCTAGTCTCAGTCACCGGATGGGCCGCCAAAGAAACGGCCCTCTACTCCTTTCTCCAAGACGGCAGTACAGGCTACGAACCCGACGGAGGACTGGTCGCAGACATGTCTGGCAATCTTTACGGGACAACCTCTCTGGGTGGCATCAACCCCGTCGACTGCTCCAACGGATTCGGGTGCGGTACGGTATTCGAGTTGTCACCGCCGTTACAACTGGGCGGTGTTTGGACGGAAACCGTTCTCTATGAATTCCAAGGTGGTGCCGACGGTGACAGACCTATTTGTACTCCAGTCATCGACAAAGACGGGAATCTGTACGGCACATCCAGTTTCGCTCAAGGCAACGGCATAGTAGTGTGGGAACTCTCGCCGCCTTCCCAACAGGGCGGGCCGTGGACACAGACCACTCTCTATAACTTTCCAGGGTTGCTTTACGATGGCGGCCTTCTGATGGACTCTGCGGGAAACTTGTATGGCACGAGTTACTACGGTGGAAGTGCGAATTGCGGACTAGGGTGTGGGACGGTGTTTGAGGTCTCGCCGCCAAAACTCGGTGGAGGCTGGACCGGAACTGTTCTTTATAGCTTCCAAGGAGGGGCGGATAGCGAATATCCCTTTGGCACTCTAATTCTAGACAACAAGGGAGCGCTTTACGGCACGACCGCGGGCATCGAAGGCTACCCTTGCCCGTGCGGCACGGTTTTTCGTTTGGTACCGCCAGCAGAGCCAGAAGGCGCTTGGACCAAGTATGTGCTCTATTCCTTCAGCGGCGCCGATGGCAGCTCGCCGGAAGGCGGCTTGCTTTTCGACCGAAGAGGAAATCTGTATGGCACGACGACGTACGGCGGACCGCAGAATTGCGCGGGGAGACAAGGCTGTGGCAATGTATTCGAGCTTAGTCCGCCATCGCAGCCGCACGGGGTTTGGATCGAGAACGTGTTGCATACCTTTACGGATCAAAACACCGGAGATGGACATTTCCCACAATGCACCCTCATTATGGATGAACATGGCAACCTGTACGGTACGACAGGCGCAGGCGGGCGTCAGGGCCGGGGAACGGTCTTCGAACTCCTCCCCCCCGGCAGCGGGGGTGGCCTTTGGACCGAAGTTCGATTTCCGCTTGGTAATAACGGAAACTTCGATCTATACCTCCCCGCCGCAGGCCTCATTTTTGGCCCCGGCAAGGCGGTCTCGGGAACTGCAACCGCTTACACCGGAGGCGGCGTCTTCTCGATAAGCCCTTAGCTGGCAGCTCCGCGCCCGTACCCGGATAACCTTCCCGGCTCAGCCAGCGTCCTACTCCGTAGGGGGCGTTGTCTCTGCGGCGTATAATCGTGACAACAGCCTGCCAGTCGTAACAAGGGAGTTCGGTTATGAAGTTTCGTCTTTTGGTCATCAGCGCAAGCCTTCTGGTTTTGGGCGCAAGCGTTTCCTTCGCCCAGACCCAGAGCCCCCAGACACCAAGTACGACCGACCAGACCGTTTCCACCGGCACACCCCAGAGCGGCAGCGGCCAAAGCACGAGCGGCCAGAGCACGCCGGATGCTCAAAGCGGCACTGCCAATAGTCCCGCCCAGACGCCTGCACAAAAGCCGCCCGTCGCCGAGCCCGACCCCAGCAAAGTGAAACATGACGGCGGTAAGGACGATGTGGACGCCATCGGCAATCGCAAAGGCGTTGGTGGCCGCGGCCTGGGTGATTGGTATTCCCTGGAGAGCGAGATTCGCATGGGCAAGCAGTACTCCATGATGATTGAATCCAGCTCGAAAATGATCACCGATCCCGTGGTCACAGAATACGTGAACCGCATCGGCCAGAACCTGGTACGCAACTCCGATGCTCAAGTTCCATTCACCATCAAAGTTATCGACTCAGACGTAGTGAACGCTATGGCGTTGCCCGGCGGTTTCTTTTATGTGAACAGCGGCCTGATTCTTGCCGCTGATGAAGAAGCCGAGCTTGCCGGCGTCATGGCCCATGAGATCGCACACGTCTGTGCCCGCCATATCATGCGCCAGATGACCCGGGGAAATTGGGCCAACATCGGCACTATCCCGTTGATCTTCGTCGGCGGCGGCATCGGTTATGCCGTGCGCTCGGCTGCCGGCATCGGCTTGCCCCTAACCTTCGTTAGCTTCCAACGCGGTTTTGAGGCGGAGGCTGACTATCTCGGCTTGCAGTATATGTACAAAACAGGGTACGACCCTCAGGCTTTTGTCGCGTTCTTTGAGAAAATCGAGGCGCTCGAAAAGAAGAAACCCGGCACTCTGGATAAAGCTTTCGCCACCCATCCCCAGACCCCGGACCGCATTGAAGCGTCGCAGAAAGAGATCGCGACTATTCTGCCCGCCCGAGCGGAATACACCGTGACTACATCGGAATTTGACGAAGTAAAAGCCCGCTTGGCGGCCATCGAAAATCGCCGGAAGATGACCGATCACAAGGATGCTAGCAAGCCCAGTCTGCGCCGCGCCTCCAGCACCGACAAGAACGGCAACGACAACAAGACCAACGACGACGACCGTCCCACGCTCAAGCGCCGCGACGATAGCAGCAACTAGATGGTTCCCCATCCAAACACAGAAGCCGCGACTTGTGTCGCGGCTTTTCACTGCCGTCAAAATGCGGCTTATGCGGCCTGCTTCGTGGCCACCGAATGGGCGTAATGCCGCTGATCCGCCCGGGTGCCAATGACCTTCATATCCTCCCAGTCATAGGGCAGCTCTCTGCCACAATCCAGGCACACCACGTAGGTACCGGTCAGGGAAGCCGCCTCCGATTTCCGGCGCGATCCAGAACGTGTACTGATGGGGAAACTGTAATTTCCGTGCCAACAGCCAAAAAAGGCGTCGAACAATTTGTCAACCATTCCTGCCTCCCACAAGCTCAAACTACTAAGCTTTACCTAGGTACTTAGATTCAATTTCCCTACGAAGGGTTCCGTATGTCCACCATTAGAAACCCGTGGACGAGGAAGAAGTTCCAGACGCTGCGAAAACCCCGCGAAGCAGGCGATTACGCGCTCCGCGAGCGGATTGAAGGGGGTCTTACGCGGGACTCTGCACGCTACTTAAGGCGAGGAGGCGAGCTTTCAGACTGTTTCCGGTCCGGCCTTTTTCTTGGCGTGGCACTTTGAGATAATAGCCGTCCGCAAACGAGTGCGCAGGTCCCCGGGAAGCTCGTAAAGTTGCGAATCGCGATAGATTTCAATGGTCTTCTTGGTGGTATCGCAAACTACGTAGCAGTTGTGGCACCATGCGAGATGGTCTTCCAATTCGGACTTTGTCCGGTCGTCAATCACCCCGTCCAAGTAATCGGTTAGCTCTTGCAAAAATTCAGAGCACTTCACTGGTTGCCATCTCCGCTCTCGTTTTTCGGTTTTCCATTCCCACCCTCGCGTCTCTGAAAGAAACGGCTGAGCCGTTCCCGCAACTGCAACCGCGCACGCAGCAATCTCGACTTGACCGCCGGGATGCTCAGATCCAGAGCCTCGGCGGTCTCCTCGGTCGAAAGACCTTCCACGTCGCGCAAAACAAAAACCGTGCGAAAACTCGCCGGCAACCCCTGGATGGTGCGGGTTAGAATCTCCCGCAACTCTGCCTGGTTGTACTGCTGCTCAGGATTCGGGCTCCAGTCCGCGACTTCCCGTGGCAGCGAGTCTTCTTCCGTCTTTACGTCTTCGTCCAGCGAAACCATGCGCTCCGGCCGCCGGCGCCGCAACTTCATCAGCGCTTCGTTGACCGCGATCCGCACCAGCCAGGTGTAGAACTTCGACTGCCCCTGGAACTGTTTCAGGTTTCCGTAGGCCTTAAGGAACGCATCCTGCACTACGTCTTCCGCGTCTTCGCGGTTTTGCGTAATGTGCTGGGCGATGCGAAATACGTTCCGGTCGTAACGCCGGACCAGTTCCTCGAAGGCCCCGACGTCGCCGCCCTTGGCCGCCTGCACCAGCGACATTTCGTCACTGACGGGTTCCGTTACTTTTGGTTGGATGGTACTCATTCTAAGTCCGATGCAACTATTTTCACGCCTGACCGGAAGGGAAACCCCTATTTTACTTGCTTCCCAGCCCCGGTGCGTAACTGTTTTTGACGTTTTTTGGCAGCCTGGGTTTACCCCAGCTTCGCTTTTCTTTCCGATTTGTGACTAGGCCATTACTTCCGTCACGCCGGAGCGCATTCCACGCGCCCCATAGGCAGGACTTTGCGGCACAATGGTTGGGAAAGCCGCTCGTACCCGCCCAAGCGGTCAAACAAGAATGGCAGAGAGCAGCCCAATCGAGCAAATTGTCGACCGAGCCATCGCCAAAGCGCTGGAAAACCAACTTCCGCAGTTGCGCGAGAAGCTGGCCCAACAGGTGCTTGAAGATGTGCGTCCCTGCCTGGGAGGCGGCGCAGGCAGCGGTGCGAGCGATCTGTTAAAGGCCGTGTCCGCTATCCACGGTGGCTCCACGCAAAAAGAAATCTTGCGCGCGTTGCTCGAAGGCACCTCGGATTATTGTGGCCGGGCTGCACTTTTCGTGGTCAAGGGGGGCTCAGCGACCGGCTGGCAGGGCCGGGCCTTTGACACCGAAGGCATCAAAGACTTCGCTTTGGATGTAAGCAGCTCTGGGCCAGGGAAGGTCTTGCGCGACCGTACCGCAGTGAAGACCGGCCTTTCCGAAATGGATCCAAAGTTCATCTCGCAATTCGGCGCGCCGGTCGACGACCAGGTTTTACTCTTGCCTCTACATTTGAAGGACAAGGTTGCGGCTGTTGTCTATGCCGATACCGGAACTGACGCAGGCGGTAAACTCGATGCCTCCGCGCTCGAGCTGCTGGTGGCCGCTGCCAGCGCCTGGCTGGAAGTTGCCTCGCTTCGCAAACAAGCTGCGAAAGAAGCCACCAGCGAACCTGCGAGCGAAAAGTTCGAGAGTCCGGCTTCAGCTCCGCCGTCCGCACCGAGTTTTTCGGATCCCTTTGCCGCTCACGCCCCAAAGCATTCTCAGCCTGCTCCGCAGGAAATTGGGGAGCCGGTCGCCGCGGCCGCCGCAGCATCAGCCTCAGCCTCCGCGCCTTCCGCCATGGCCGCTGCCGCAGCACCGGCCCCGGACGCGTTCGCCCAGATGTCGGTGGCCGACGCGGACGTGCATCGCAAAGCCCAACGCTTCGCCCGCCTGCTCATGGATGAGATCAAGCTTTACAACCAGGCCAAAGTCGCAGAAGGACGCAAGAAGAAGGATTTATACGACCGTTTGAAGGAAGACATCGATAAGAGCCGCAATACCTATAACAAACGCTACGGGAATACCGCCGCCGCTGCCGCTGACTACCTTAACCAGGAGCTGATCCGCAGCCTGGCCGAAGATGACGTTACGCTCTTGGGTCCAAACTTCCACCGCTGATCGAAAATAGAAGATAATTAAAAGAGTGGCTGGTCATCGTGGACAAGTAGTCGCCATCCTGGCTTGGTCGCTTTTCTGCGGCCCGGCGGGGTTTACCTCACTCGCCGTTTCTCAATCCACAACTCAGTCTTCAACCGTCCCGCCGAAAAAGAAAACTACGAAGTCGACGGCGACCCACAACAAACACCCCGGCTCGTCTCCGCGCCTTCGCCGCATGCGCCAGGCGTTCGTGGCGTCTGCAACTCTAAGGCCCATGGCACGTCAGTTGCTTCAGGACCGCACTGCTGCTGCGTATGCCGGAGTTCAGGCTTTTGCCGTACGTCACGCGAAAGAAGATGCCGGGTCCCTCGCCTGGCTGGTCATCGGCTACGCGCACATTCTCGATCACGACTTTGCCAGAGCCATCGACCCTTTGAATCGTGCCAAACCGCAGGCCGGTGACCTCGGCGACTACGTCAACTTCTACCTGGGCAGCGCCTATCAGCAGACTGGCCGTCTCGCCGAGGCGATTTCGACCTTCAGCACATTCGACAAGACCTATCCCGATTCGCTGCTGGTTCGCGATGCTCACCTGGCTTACGCCAACACGCTGCTGGCCGATGGCCGGGCGACGGAAGCTGCGACATTGCTTGAGGCCGACCGTCAGCCCATCCGCGCCGACCTCGAACTTGCCCTCAGTCGCGCCTACGAAGCGACCGACCAACCGGCCAAGGCGCTGACCATTTTTCGCAACCTCTTCTACACCATGCCCACCAGTTGGGAGGCGAGTCAGGTCCAGAGTGATCTGACTAAATTGACTACTCAGACTCAGGCTCCGCCGGTCGGCATGGAGGCGCGCCGCACTCGCGCTGATCTGCTGATGAAAGCGAAACAATTCAGTGATGCCGCCAACGAGTATCGGACCCTGATGGGAGATGTGACTCCCGGCGAACGCCCCGCGGTGCTGCTCGCGCTGGCTGAGGCGCTGCGCCGCAGCGGAGACAACCGCGAAGCCCGGAAAATCCTGGAACTGGTACCCAGTTCCACTCCCGAAATCAATGCGCAACGCCTCTTCAATCAAGGAGAGATTGCCCGCGCCGGCAACGACGACGACACCTTCCTGAGCATCGTTGACCAGTTGCGCCAGTTGGCTCCTACCAGTGCATGGCTGGAACAGGCACTCCTCTCCGCAGGCAACATCTATCTGCTGGGTCGCGACTACGATCGCGCCATCGATTCTTTCCGGGAGTTGCAGCAGCGCTTTCCCAATGGCGGCCGCGCTTCCTACGCGCATTGGAAAGCGGCATGGTTGAGCCTGCGACAGGGGCGCGTGGTCGAGGCAAAAACCGCCTTCGATAACCAGATTGCCCTTTATCCTTCTTCGTCCGAAGTGCCGGCCGCACTTTATTGGCGCGCCCGGCTGGCCGAGGAGGACAACGACTTGGCCCTGGCCCGCGGGTTCTACCTGAAACTTTCGCAGCGTTATCGCAATTACTATTACGGCGACCTGGCACGTCAACGCCTGGCCAAACTCAAGAGCACGGATCCTCCTGTCCACTACGCGCTGCTCGACCGGGTGCCGCCCATCAATACCTCGGACAAAGTTGCCAGTGACGAAACCCCCAGCGACAATCTTCGCGTGCAGAAAGCGGAATTGTTGGCCAACGGTGCGCTGCTCGATTTTGCCGTTCGTGAGCTGCGCGCGGCCGCCACTGAGCAGGAGAAAGCGCAGGGAAAAGGAAATTGGGTCGCGATCGAAATCGCCCGTCTTTACGAAGACGCCGAACGCTACGACGCCGCCATCGAAACCCTGAAACATGCGGCACCCAACTACTTCGCGCTCGATCTGCCCAACCTGCCGCGGCCTTATTGGGAAGGCCTTTTCCCCAAGCCATTTTGGTCCGATCTGAAAAAATATGCGTCCAGCAACGCGCTTGACCCCTATCTGGTGGCTTCACTGATTCGCCAGGAGTCCGCCTTCAACCCCAACGCAGTTTCCCGCGCCAACGCCGTTGGCCTTATGCAACTGCTGCCAAAGGTTGGCAAGAGTGTCGCAAAACAGGAGAAACTAAAGAAATTCAACTCCCAGCAACTCTTTACTCCCGCCATCAACATGCAACTGGGGACCCGCTACTTCCGTATCATGGTCGACAAATTCGACAGTTTTGAGTATGCCCTGGCCGCCTACAACGCCGGCTCAGACCGGGTGCAGGACTGGATGGGGCAGGGCAAGTATCGCGACCCCCAGGAATTCGTCGAGTCGATTCCATTCACCGAGACCCGCGAATACGTTCAGAACATCATGCGCAATGCCAACGTCTATAGGCAGTTATACGGCGCCCCGTAGAGGTATTGAGTTTTTTACAACTTTTAACACTTCTGCCATCAACGCCCGCGTAAAATTGCCGGGTTCGTACACTTCCAGCAGAAGTTACATACCCCAAGGAGCATCTTATGACCGCATCCAGTCGACCGGTTCCGCCGGGATTTCACACCATTACCCCTTCACTGATTGTGCGCAATGCCCCCGCAGCTATCGATTTTTACAAAAAGGCATTGGGCGCTGAGGAACTCATGCGCATGGCCACCCCCGATGGCAAGATCGGACACTGCGAGTTGAAGATCGGGGATTCCATTATTTTTGTTACCGACGAGAACCCCGGCATGGGTTGCAGCTCACCTGAAACCCTCGGCGGCACCGCCAGTAACCTCTTTTTGTACGTCGAGGATGTCGACAAGTCCTTCCAACGCGCCGTTGACGCTGGCGGCAAAGTGACCATGCCGGTGGCCGACATGTTCTGGGGCGATCGCTTCGGAACCTTTGTCGATCCTTCCGGTCACAGCTGGGGACTCAGTACGCACAAAGAAGACTTAAATCCGCAAGAGATCGAAGAACGAGCCAAAGCCTTCTACGCTCAGATGGCAGCACAAGCTCAGAAGAAATCAGCGTAGTTGGAATTTGCCACAGACGACACAGGGACGCTTTTCCTCCGTGAGCCCCTGTGTCCTCTGTGGTTGAGGGTTGTGAAATCACGCGGACTTCTCGGCCGGCGCCTCGGCGAAGAGAATCTCAATCACCAGCAATCCCGCCCCGCAAACAATCGCGCTGTCGGCGACGTTGAAGGCCGGCCACTGATACTGGCCTACATAGAAAAGTAGAAAATCCACAACTCGGCCGTTGAGCAACCGGTCCCACAGATTGCCTACCGCTCCTCCAAGAATCAGCGCTAAGCCGATCCCCGTGCTGGTCATGGCATGACTGTTTCGCCACAGCAGGGCCAGGACCACGATCAGTGCCACAATGGAAAACAACACCAGCATGGCGATCTTCCACTGCGCCGGGGAATCTGCGAACAAGCCGAACGCCGCCCCGCGGTTCTCCACATGGGTCAAACGAAAAAAACCGGGAACTACCTGGATGCTGTCATGCAGGGAAATGTCTCTTGCCACCATCCATTTCGTCGCCCGGTCCAGACACACGACCAGCAGCGCAATTACGAAATGAAATCGGCGCATTACGTGGGGTGCACTCATTGGCAAATCTTGAAAACGCCTCTCTATTCTTCTCTGCGATCTCCGCGGACATTCTCCGCGAACTCCGCGTTTCAAAGCTTTTCTCTTTCTTAGATTACCCCACCGCCGCCGCAGCTTCGATCTCTTTCAGAACCGCACTGCACCGCTCACATACCGTGGGATAGGCTGAGTCCTCGCCGACCCGCGTCGAATAGTTCCAACACCGGTCACACTTCTGGCCTGCGGCCCTCTCTACTTGGACGGCAACACCGCCAGTTCCGTTTCCCGAAGCCGCTTTTTCCAGCGTGACCGCCGACACTATGAACAAGTAACGAAGCTGTTCTTGGTAGCGTTCCAGCGATCCATACACCGGGTCCGCCGCCGAAATAGTGACTTGCGCCTCTAGACTCTTGCCGATGAGCTTGCTGTTCCGGGCTGCTTCCAACGCTTTCAGCACTTGGTCTCGTACTCCCAGTAGCGTGCTCCAGTCCTCGAGTTGCTTCGGATCTTTGCCTACATCGTCACTGCCGAGCACATCCTTGCGAGCAGGAAATTGAGCGGCGTGTACGGTTTGTGCCCGCTTTCCCGGCAAATATCCCCAAACTTCTTCGCAGGTGAAGCTCATCACCGGCGCGAGCAGCCTGACCAATGCTTCTCCAATCCGCCAGATCGCCGTCTGGGCCGCTCGCCGGCCCGGCGAATTGGGAGCATAGGTGTACAACCGGTCTTTGATGACGTCGAAATAGAACGCGCTCAATTCCACAGTGCAGAAATTGAGCACTCGTTGATAGACCTTGTGGAACGCGAATTCGCCATACCAGCGCTCGACATCGGCGGCCATGGCTTCCGTCTGCCGCAACATGTACTGGTCGAGTTCCTCGAGCTTTACGAACGGCAGAGCATCCTTCGCCGGATCGAAGTCGTAAAGATTCCCCAGCACGTAACGAAATAGATTATTCCGAATCGTTCGATAGTTCTCCGCGATACGCTGCATCAACTGCTCCGACCCCACCACATCCTCGCGGAAATCAACAGAAGCTACCCACAAACGCACAATCTCCCCGCCCAGACGCCCTGCAATATCGACCGGGTCGACGTCGTTCCCACGCGACTTCGACATCGCCTGCCCATTTTCATCCAGCGTCCAACCGACTGTCGCCACTCCCTTGTAAGGCGCATGATTCTGCGTCCCTACTACGCACAGCAGGGAAGAGTGAAACCAACCGCGATGCTGATCTCCGCCCTCTAGATAAAGATCAGCTACCGGTGGATACTGTGGCTCGGCCGCGCGCAAAGCCAGATAGCTGCACCCCGACTCGAACCATACGTCGAGAATGTCCATTTCTTTCTTAAACGTGGTGCCCGCACATTTCTGGCACTTGGTTCCCGTCGGCACAATCCCGTCGGCCTCCGAGGTGTACCAGGCGTCGGCGCCCGCCCGGGCAAATAGTTCCACTACCTTGCGGCTGGTCGCAGGATCGTTGAGCGGCTTGCCGCATCCGCCGCACAGGAACACTGCAATCGGCACACCCCAGATGCGCTGCCTTGATATGCACCAGTCCGGCCGGGTAGCGATCATGTTCGAGATGCGCTCCTCGCCCCATGCCGGGTCCCATTTCACTTTCTTAATTTCATCCAAGGCTCGGCTGCGCAGCGTTCCGCCGTCCATGGGAGTTTCCAACGAGATGAACCACTGCTCGGTTGCCCGAAAGATGATCGGATTGTGGCATCGCCAGCAGTGCGGATAGGAGTGCTCGATCCTGTCCTCATGCATGAGCGCACCGCGCCGCTTCAGCAGTTCAATGATCGGTGCATTCGCCGCGAAGACCTTCAGGCCGTCGTATTCCGGCAGGCCGTTGTGGATGATACCGGCTTCATCCACATTGCCTTTCAGCTCCAGTTTGTATTTCACTCCGGTGTTGAAGTCGTCAGCGCCGTGCGAGGGTGCGGTGTGAACCACGCCCGTGCCAGTGTCCATGGTGACGTAGTCCGCCAACACACCCAGGATATTTCGGTCTAAGAACGGGTGTGCGAAGTTCTTGCGCTCAAGTTTTTCTCCGGCGAAGCGAGCCACTTCGCGAGGCCCGTCCAGCCCCGCGTGCTTCAAGAATTCTTCCCCCAACTTTGCGGCTACGATGTAAACCTCATCGCCTGCCTCCAGCGCCACGTACTCTTCATGGGGATGAAAGGCCACCGCCATCGAGGCCGGCAACGTCCACGGTGTCGTGGTCCAGATCACGGTGAAGACATTCTTCCCCTTGAGCGCCGTGTCCAGCACGGCCGGGTCATCTTTCAGCGCATATTTCACCCAGATCGCGGGGCTGCTGTCGTTTTCATATTCCACCTCAGCTTCTGCCAGCGCCGTCTTATCGTGGATGCACCAGTACACCGAACGCAGTCCCTTGTAGATGAATCCCTTTTCGAGAAATGCGTAGAACGTCGCCAACACGACTGATTCATACTGCGGAGTCATCGTGGAATACGGCCGCTCCCAGCGTCCAAATACGCCGATTCGCTTGAACTGCGAAGTCTGCAAATCAAGAAATTTCTGCGCGTATTTCCGGCACTCCAGCCTCACGTCTGTAGCCTTCATCTGCAACTTCTTGCCGCCAAGAGCCTGGTCTACCTTGATCTCGATGGGCAATCCGTGGCAGTCGAAGCCGGGGACGTACGGAGAATCAAATCCCGCCATGCTCTTCGATTTAACGATGAAATCCTTCAGGCATTTGTTGAGCGCGGTTCCCAGGTGAATCGGTCCGCTGGTATACGGCGGCCCATCATGCATCACATACATGGGGGCACCCGCCCGTGCCTCGCGAATTCGCTGGTAGACGTCCATCTCCTGCCAACGGACCAGCATTTTGGGCTCATTCTGCGGCAAATTGGCCTTCATGGGAAAGTCAGTCTTGGGCAGATTGATAGTGGATTTCAGCTCGAGCGGCACTCGTCTTGATTCCCCCAAATGATTGATTTTTTTCATTATAGGGAGCAGGCGGCACGCGCGTCCATTGACTCCCGGAAGTAACTGCGCTTGCCCGGGAATCCACTGGGGAAAAGCCGTGAATGAGAGTACAATTTTTGATAACAGTAACGTTTTCTGACTCCCTGCATCTAAATTGGGGTCAGCGTGCAACTTAGCACGCTTTGCAGTCATCAAGTTAGGAGTAACGGGGCCTGGAACCCGGGGTTGGGCCGACTATGGCAACATTGGACATCAAGGCGCATACCACACCTGAACCGGAATTGAACCTCCTGCTGTCCAAGTCTTCCTTGGACCAGTCGCTGTGGAAATCCCTGTTTCAGAATCTTGACGACTACTTCTTTCCCAAGAAGCAGGCGCCGCTGGTCCTGACCTCCAAGCCCATCCCGGTTAAGGATATCTGGGGCTTTTACGACTATAAGAAGAACGGTGCAATGTTCTCCAGCATCGTCCACCTTTTGGTTTTGACGCTGATTATCGTGGGTACCATCCTTGGTCGCCGCGTGGTTCAGCAGATCACTAAACCACAATCCACGGTGACTCTGGTGGCGCCGGATGACATTCCACCCTTGCCGCCCTCGAAGACCGCGGCTGGCGGTGGTGGTGGCGGCGGAGATCGCGACATTTTGCAGGCCTCCAAGGGCAAGCTTCCGAAGTTTGCCATGCAACAGATCGTGCCCCCTATGGTGGTAGTGCGCAATGAGAATCCGAAACTGACTGCTGAGCCCACAGTCGTGGTCCCGCCCCAGATTCACCTGGCGAGCTCCATGCCTAATATCGGCGATCCCATGGCGATGCCGGCGGCGCCCTCTAACGGTACTGGCGCTGGCGGTGGCATTGGCACAGGAAGTGGCAACGGTGTGGGTTCCGGCAAGGGTCCCGGAGTTGGACCCGGCGAGGGTGGCGGCATCGGGGGCGGCATATTCCACGTCGGTGGTGGAGTTTCGGCCCCGAAGCCCGTGTATTCGCCCGATCCGGAATACTCTGAGGAAGCCCGCAAGGCCAAATATCAAGGCGTATGCGTACTCTGGATGATCGTCGGCCCGGATGGCAGGCCGCGGGAAATCAAAGTGCAGCGCACTCTGGGCCTTGGGCTGGACGAAAAGGCCATCGAAGCTGTGAAGACCTGGAAGTTCGAGCCCGCCATGAAAGACGGGAAACCAGTGTCGGTGGAGATTAGCGTCCAGGTCGATTTCCACCTGTACTGACGATTTTTTTCACCGTCCTCTGCGGCGGCTCTCCGCGCACTCTGCGATAAGCTTTTCTATCCGTGCCGATCTGTGAGAATCCGTGGTGTTTTTGATCTGCGTTTATCAGCGGGATCTGCGGCGGATTCCTTGGTGAGCAACGCATACCTCAGCGACGCCCGCTTCCTGAATCCTATCCGCTCATACAATTCCACCGCCCGCGTGTTATCCTCGCGCACGTGCAGAAACGCCCGCTCCCCTCGACCCTGGATCCGGCCCAGCAATAGTGTCAGCAGCCTCCGCGCATGCCCCTGCCCCAGGTGCTCCGGATGTGTGCACACTGCGCTGATCTCGGTGAAACCAGGCAGTCGTAGCCTTTCCCCCGCCATTGCCACTAGCATCCCGCCTTTGCGAACGCCGAAGTAGTCTCCCATTTCGCGGGTGCGCGTCGCGAACGGACCAGGCCTGGTCAACTTGGTCAAGGCCAGCATTTCCGGAACATCCGCGTCCCCGAGTCGATGGAACGCGGGCAGTTCGGTTTCTTCCGTCGCTGGTATATCGCTCTCGTGAAGCATCTGTAGCAGCGGCAGGGAAGCAACGATCCTCCACTTGGCAGGCGGCTTCGGGTCGGCCTCCAGAAACAGCCCGGCGCGCTCGCCCTCGTCGACCAACTCCTCCAGGGAACCGTAGGCCTCATCGCTTACCTCGGAGAACCCCGCCAGCGGACTTACCTCTTTGTGGAACTTTCGCGCTGCACCGCAAGCCGTTCCCAGGTGGGATTGCGAGGTATTCAGTGCGTTCCAGATGACATTATCGAGAAGATGCATGGCCCTGACATTCAGGATAGTGTGCGACGCACCCTCCGTCTATCCGGGTCTTGCGGCCAATTTCGTGACATCCAGGTCGGGCGTTACTCCTTCAAATCCACGTGTTGCACATCCTCCACCGGAAGGCCGAGAAATTTCGGCCCCAGCCGGCGGAATTTCTCCACCGAATCGGTGGCGAAGAACGCCACTCGCGGCAACTTCCGGCGTTCAGCCTCTGAGGGATCAGGCAATGGCAAGCGGCGCAGCACTGCTCCCACCGCGTCGGCGGTGGCATCAGCCGAGTCCACAATCTTGACGTGGTTCGGAGCCACGCGGTGCAGAATCGGCTTGATCAAGGGATAGTGCGTGCACCCCAACAACAGAACGTCAGCGTCTTCAAATCCCTCGGCAAAAGCTTCCTTCAAATAAATACTTGCCACTTCCTCGGTGACCCGGTGCTCGTTCCATCCTTCTTCCACCAGTGGTACGAACAGCGGGCAGGCTTTCTCATGCGCCTGCACACCGCGCGCCTGCAAAGCCTTCTGGTATGCATGACTGCTCACCGTAGCTTCGGTCCCAATCACAACCACTTTCTTTTTCTCGCTACTCGCCGCGGCGCGTTCCGCTCCCGGTTCCACGACTCCCACGACCGGAACCTTGGCGGCCGCGGTAATCTGGTCCAGCGCCAGGGCGGTCGCCGTGTTGCACGCAATCACCAGCATCTGCGCCTGCCTTTGTTCCAGAAAACGCGCGGCTTCGACGGCGTATTTGGCTACCGTCTCCACCGACTTCGATCCGTAGGGTAGCCGCGCCGTGTCCCCAAAATACAAATAGTCAGCATGCGGGATGAGCTTCAACAGAGCTTTAAGGACGGTCAATCCGCCAAAGCCCGAGTCGAATACACCGATGCAAGGTCTGCGCGTGATCATGAAGGTTGGATTTCATCATAACCAACTTCGAGGAGATACGTGGGTCGGTGCAGGGACTGAATTTGTGGGCTGAAGCGATGCGACGCAAGTCAGCGGAGTCTAGCTGAGGGCTGCAGAGGTGCCGGCAATTCCTCTACCGGATCACGTGGAACGGCACGTTGCTGGTCAGCGTGCCGCTCGGCGTGGTCACGGTGACATAGCCGGTGGTTGCGCCGGGGGGAACCGTGGCTTTTATGAATGTGTCAGACACAACCGTGAAGCTTGCCGGAACGCCGTTTAACGAAACGCTGGTTGTGCCAGTGAATCCCTGGCCAAGAATGCCGCCAGTCCGACCGACTCTCCCCGATGCCTGGACGAAGGTTACGAACGGGCCGAGACCCATGTCTAGGCTGAAGATGGTGCCATAGCCGCTACTGGAACCTCCTAGCAGGGTCGTACCGTACAAGATGCCGTTTGTGAACTGAATCAGACCACCATATGGATTCCTTCCGTCGGTTTCGTTGAAGTTGTGGAGCGTAGTAAGACTCCCGTTCGCGGTGATGCTGAAAATGGTGCCGCAGCCATTTGAGCAATTCGTTCCAGTGCCTCCGCCAGCTGTCGTTCCATAAATACGTCCATCGGTAGCCTGAATCAGTCCTCCAAACGGATCGAAACCACCGCATGAGAGTTGTTCGCAAAACAGGTGAACAGTACTCACTCTGCCAGCTGGGGTCATCTTGAACACCGAGTACAGTGTTGTTCCATAGAAGTTTCCGTCGCTGGCTCGAAGTAGCGTCGTGTCAGGGCTACTTCCGTCGGTGCCGCCAGCGAAACTGTGCAACGTAGTCAACTCTCCATCCGGCGTAATTCTGAAGACTGTTCCACAATTATTGGGTCCGCAATTGTTGATTCCGCCAGTTGTCGTTGTGCCGTAGAATTGGCCGTTGGCTCCTAGCGTGAGTCCAGCTTGAGGTTTAGCACCGTCAGGGCAGCCTGCCAGCGTGCAGAAACTATAAATCGTCGTCAGCGTTCCGGTCGACGTAATCCGGAAGACCGTACCACCGCGGTTGCCCGTACCACCTGCACGGTTGTTCCATAAAAGTTCCCGTCTAGGCCTTCAATGAGTGGACTAATGGGAGTACTACCGCTTGGGAGTTCGCCGAAGACGTGCAACGTGGTCAGAGTACCGTCCGGAGCTATTTTAAAAACCGTACCTGCGTTATAGGTTCCCCCGTTTTCCGTGGTTCCATATAGGTTTCCATCGGTAGCAAGTAGCAGACCCGCGAGCGGATTGGCACCATTGTCATGGTCGAAGCCATCTTCGAACATCAGCACCCCGGCAGTTGTGACTTCAAAGGTCGTACCGTATCCAGAAGCACCGCCAAGAGACGTGGTACCCACTAGGCTCCCATCGGCAACCTGAATAAGGGATGTGAACTGTGGTTCGGCACCGTCGGCCCCATCGAAATCTACTAAACTTGTAAACGTCTGCCCGGGTGCTGAAATCGCCATCGCGGCGGAGAGCAGAAATACGGCGCTGGCCTTTTTCCACCGGCCAAGTCGTGTCATCGGGTACCTCCGTGGTGCGAACGCATGACTCGCGGCCCACTCACGCGAATCGAAGCGCGGGGCTCTGCCCGGCTGAGAACCGCAAGGGGGAGAACACTGCGCAAATGCCGAGCAGTGAAGGATTATCTGCCCCTGCTTAACCTGCGTCAAGCCCGAAAGCCCACGACGTAAGCCGGAGTACAGTGGGCAAGGGAATCAGCCCCGAAGAGGCGAAAAAACCAGGAAACCGACCTTCTACACGACCTTTTTGATCTTCTCAATCTGTGGATTCGCACTCGTCCTGCCGCAGCACGCCCCTTCCGGAATCGGCGCTCCATGCGGGCAGGTCCGTGGATGTCCCAGGAAAGCGCAAATCTTGTCCGTCGCTTGCGGCGACAGGATGTGCTCGAACTTGCAGGCCTGCTGCTCGATTTCAGTCTCACTGTCCATCGCCAGGCTGTCGGTAAACAGTCGCTCGGCCAATCGATGGCGGCGAACAATGTCTGCGGCGCGCTGCTGGCCTCTGGGAGTGAACTCCACAATCATGCTGCCGTTACCCGTCGAGACGCCGTCGGGTTTCAACGCATCGTGGCAGGGGTTCACAAACGGCTTGTGGTGATGCTCCAGCGGCGGGTGGGGCGAAGCTCGTACCAGCCCCAGGTCGATCATTTTCTCGACTGCAATGCTGACCGGCAGTGCCCCGTGCACTTCCATCCGGCCAATTTCCGCGATCTCACCGTGCTCGCCGAGCGCCCACAGTTCTTCCAGCACCTCATCGAACTGCTCCTCGTCGGCCATGGAGAACACCACCTGCGCGCTGATCTTGCCGTGATGCAACTCAATACGCCGGTCAGCCAGGCGAGCCACCACGGGGTCGTGCGTGACCATCACTATGGTGCGTCCCTGATCGTGTAACTCTCGCAATAAGCGCAGCACGATTTCTTCGTTCACCGCATCCAGATTGCCCGTAGGCTCGTCCGCCAGCACGATCTTAGGATCGTTGATCAGGGCTCGCGCAATGCACACCCGCTGCTGCTCGCCGCCCGAAAGCTGGGACGGCAAATGCTGTGCGCGATCCTTCAGCCCCACGCGCTGCAACGCGTCCAGCGCTTCCTGTTCATCAGTCATGCTGTGGAAGTATTGTGCCAGCATCACATTCTCGACCGCGGTCAGATACGGAATCAGATGAAATTGCTGGAAGATAAAACCAATCTTCTCTGCCCGTACCCGGTTCAAATCGGTGCTGGAAAGGCCGGCCACATTCTCGCCGTCGAGCCAGATCTCTCCCGCGCTTGGCCGGTCAAGGCAACCGATCAGGTTCACCAGAGTGGATTTGCCCGAACCCGAAGGCCCCATGATAGCAATCCACTCCCCTGGCTCGACGCTAAGTGAGAAGTCGTCGAGCGCTCGAATGGGGCCGCCGCCGGCGCCGGTATTGGCAGGGTAGAGGCGGCTCACCTGGTTCAACTTGATCAATTCATTCTCCTCGTAAGATCGTAGCAGGTTGCACACGCCGCAGCAGCCACATCGGAAGAATGGCCGCCATCAGTGCCACAGCCATGCTGCCACCCAGCACCTCAGGCAACACAGCGAAGCGCGGGACAACCGGCGTATGAAAGGTCGCCCGGCCAATCCAGGCGGCGATTGCAACTCCAATCGCAAATCCAAAGATTGCTCCCGTCGCTCCCAAAGCTGCAGCTTCCGTCATAAAAAATCCGCCAATCAAGCGCTCCGACGCACCCAGGGCCTTCATAACAGCAAAGTCGCGTCGGCGGTCAAACACCCAACCCATCAGCGTCGAAAGCACGCACAGAGCTGCAGTCAAGATGATCAACAATACGCAGACCAGCAGCGTGCTCTGCGTCTTACCTAACACCCACGCTTCCCCTTCCATGATCTGACGAACCGGGCGAATCTCGGCCTCGGGTAAAGCTTCCTCCAGCTGTCGGATAGTCGCGTTAACTTCTTCGGGTGATCCTGAAGCAGCGATCTCGACCGTCGAGGGCTTCACGCCAGTCCAGCGTACGAATTCCTCCAGCGAAAGATAAATCCGGCTGTCTTCGGAGGAGCCCGTACGCACCGTACCTGCGGAGCTCAAGTGCACGATCCGCCCTTGAAAGCTAAGATCGAAGGCTTGTCCTTGCGGAGCTACCAACGCCGCTGCTCGCGCACCGATCAACGCATCCCCTTCGTGGCTCGGCCATGCCGTGACCGACCACCATCTGTTCAGCTTGCGCACCTGGTTCAGGTCGGTCCCTGAGACCACGACCGCCTGTCCGTCCGCGGTGCGGGCTACCACATATGCGAAAGGCACCGCCATACCACGTTCGCCCAAGGCGGATTGAACCTTCTGCAAGGTCTCGCTCGACAGCGATTGCCCTTCTTTGGCCGCGACCACGATGTTCGCACCGTAGTTGCGGAGCTCGTTGTGCAGCTTGGCCTGTGCGTCCACGTAAAGATTCAACATGGCGGTGGTCACAGCCGCCGCAACTACCATCGCCAGCAGAGCCGCCGCGGCGCGTCCCCGGCGCAGCATCGCGGCCCGTACTAGCATACGCAGAAACATCGATCGTCGTGGGGTACGGGCTCGACGAGCCCCCAAGACCGGCCCAACCCTAGAACTCACGCTTCACCTCGCAACGCATACACCGGATCGAATTGCACCGCGCGCCTTATGGCCAAGGCGCTGCCCGCAAAGCTCACCAGCAGGGCAATCCCAATGACAATGGGGAAGAGGACCACCTCAACGGTAATTTGCGAGTCGAAGATCGACCTCCCGATCACCCGCGCCAGCATCGCCCCGCCCGCAAAACCAACGCTGCCGCCGAGCACCGCTAACAACAATGCTTCTGCGAAGAAGATCGCCGCTACCGAGGCCCTTCCGGCGCCCAAGGCACGCATCAGCCCTACCTCGCCGCGTCGCTCAAACAGTGCTGTCGCCATGGCCGCCGAGACTGCCAATGCTGCGGCCAGTAGAGCAGCCAGCGTAATCATCAGCATCAGCCCCTTGATCCTGGCAAGTACGGTGCCTTCGTTCTGCGCCACTTGGCGAATCTGCTCGGCGTGGGAATGTGGAATTACCTCCTGCAACTGGTAGGCAATCGACTGCACGTAGGGTGAACAGTACCAGCGGTCAAACTCCGGCCCGCGCAAGCTCCTCGGGTCCCGTCGAGCGAACGCATCTTCTGGCTTGGTCACTGCGCTGACGTACAGGCGCCGCACCGCACCCGCCCGGCCAACGATGCCTTGCGCCACTGCCAGTGAGGCCACAATCTGATCGTCTTCCGCCCCGCCGGTGGAAAGCACGCCGGTCACGCGATGCGCTTGACCCCGAATGTCAATCTCGTCGCCCGCTTTGCGTCCAAGTCCCGCAGCCAGTTTTTCGCCTAACAATATGTCCTGAGAATCGTCCTGGGGCCAGGCGCCATCCACTTTCCACCAGGGATAAATGCTGCGTACCCCGGGTTGAAATTCTTCTTTTCCGAACGTGAGATGCTTTGAGAAATACGTGCCCAGCAGAGTGACGCTCTTTCCGCCGCCAAGCTCGACAGCTACCGGCAGCGCCGGCGCAAATCCCACAATGTTGTTGTGCCAGAACATGCCGCGAATCCTGGGCAAATCGGATTCGTTCAGGTACGCGCCGTCGCTCGGAGGCTTCAGATCAACTCCCGCAATTTGAAGATCAAGCGTATCTTCCTGTGGAGTGACTACCAGGTTTGCTCCGAAGGTGCGGAGTTCGCGGTTGACCTTGTCGCCAATATCTGTGGCCACAGCGATCATCGCGGTGGCCACGCTCACGCCCAAGGTGATGGCTGTTCCCGCCAACAGCTTGCGCCGTTTCTGCCGCCGGAATGACTCGTACACCAGGCGCAGGAACATGATTTACGGTTGGAACATCCGGCTGTGCGCCACGATGTCCGCCTCCTGAATGATGACGGAATCCGCCGTAACCTTTGCTTGCAAGGGGATCGGATTACAACCGCCGGGCATGCCGATCGATTGCGGATTGACGGGCGACGCGCAGTTCTTGCACACCACACCGCTTTGCCTTTTGTAGAAGCCCATGGCGCCGCAGATTTCGCAGGCATCCAGAACCGTGGCGATTTTTCCGTCCGGTTTCTGATACAGCCAGAAGCGGATCTCGACACCGTTCTCCTTGGCCTGGAAGCGGTGCAAATCGCCGTCGTAGAGTTGTTGCAGCGGAATGGTGACCTGCCGGTTCACGAATGTGACCTCGGTCGCTGGCGACAGCGCGCTAACGCTCTTCGCATAAATGAACTCGGCCGTTACCAGCATGATGAAGACGAAGGAACTGGCGTAGACCGATACCATCCACAGTCGTTCCCGCCGCGCGCTCCATTTCGCCTTGCGACGTGCCGCCGGAGAGTCGGCCACCGGCAGGGGCTCGCGCCGTTTCATTTCAAACAGCACCATCAGCGCCGCCAGAGCCACAATAGTCACAAAAAAGAAGAGATCGTTGCGTACGATGGGCCCGATGATCGCCATTTCTTGTTTGGAAGAGGGAAGCACTCCGTTTTCGGAAAGCTCATGCAGCCCGGAGATAATCAGTTGCGCCGCCACAAAGAACAGAATCGCCGTGGTTATACGAAAAAACTTCTGCAGGTTGACGCGTACACTGCCTTTTACGAACATGACGCCAAATACGACCGCTGCGCCCACTCCTAACAGTGTCCCCAGAAAACTCAGCAGTTCGGTCGAGTTGAGCGAAACCGCCGAGAGAATCAAAACTGTCTCAACGCCCTCCCGCAACACCATTAGAAACACAAAAACAAAAAGCCCAAACCATGCATTCCGCCCCGCGAGCAAACTTACCTTGCCTTCGATTTCTCCCTTAAGTTTACGGCCCGTCTTCATCATGAAGATGATCATGGTGACCACAAAGAACGCTGCCGCCAGCATGATCCAGCCTTCGAAGATGTCCTGGTTCCATTGGGTCCGGGCAAGCAGGGCGGCCACGCCAATGCTCGCCAAAAAAGCTGAAATCAGGGCGGCATAGACTGGCTTCTTCAACTCCGGGCGGGCGATTTTGGCCAAGTAAGCCAGCGTGATCCCTATGATCAGGGCGGCTTCCACACCCTCACGTAAGGTGACGATAAACGCCTGCAACATTCAGAGACGGACCTCGACGATCTTGAAAATGAATTTCAATTTCACTTTGTATAGGATATCTGCTCGCGGATAAAAGCGTCAACGACTGCACGTTCGGCTGTTCATCTCCGACATCGAACCGCCGTATGCGGTATGGAGGCGTTATGGAGACTCCGAATTCTGACCGTCTGTTCGTAATCACCGGTGGACCGGCATCCGGAAATCTAAAGCTACGCTATAACCTGGCTCTGCTTCCTCTAGGCTCGTTCATGAACGCCTCGAGTTCGTATTGTCATCAATTCTCTACAGCTGCTTCAGCATCGCCTTTGCCTCTTCCAACCGGGGAAAGAGTCCTTCTTCCGCCTGGAACTCGCTGGAGTGCACGCACCGCCGGCTTCCTCGCAACTTCACGGGATGCTTTAGGTGCAACATCTCGTGATACACGATGTATTCCACCGCATGCCGCGGCACCCGAAAATCATCAAACACCCGGCTCACCACAATGGCGTTATGCGCTGGATCGTAATGGCCCAGGCGGTTGCGCGCGTGTACACGACTCCACGTCATGCGGGGCCGTGCCAACAAGCCATGAAAGAAGCGGAGGTTGAGTTCGTCGAAAATTGTCTCCAGGTCATAAGCGCGGCCGCGCGGGCTGTCGATGCGTTTTCGGCCCCTGATCTGGCGCAACAGCGAAGCCTTATTTCTGATGCTCTGGCTCGATATATAGCGGCGATATCGCGTCGCGTGCTCTCGCTCGATCGGCTTGCGGTACATCTTGGCCAGTAGGATATGGGCGATCGCGCGGAGTACGCCCGCCGGCGCCCCCTCCAACACATCCGAGAGGCGCACAAACAGCTTGCCTTCGCGCATGCGGATATTATTGTTGATGCTGGCAAAAGGGAAGAACTCCACCGCCAGTTCGGGCATCGGCGCGCGCGGTCGCAACTCGCGGTAACTCTCTTCGAAGACGGTCAGAAGCTTGGGATTCACCTTCAGGACAGATTAGCAGGGTTCGACGACCGTTAGTGAGTTCTCTCTCGCAGCCTTTACCGTCTTTGCGTCAAGGATTTCGTTGCGACTTTCCTTTTCCGTGATGCTTCGCCGCTTCTTCCTGCTCCACCAGCAATTGGCGATGGTCCTGCGCGCCATTTCCGACCGCGTCCAGTGCGTTATCCAGCAGGAACCGGTATTGCTCTGCCTCCTTGGGACCGGTGTCCGGAGCGCTCTTCAAGGCCAGCAGCTTTGCCTGAAATTCATTGTCCGCCTCAATCACAGTCTTCAAAGTCCTGCGCATGTCTTCTTTGCGCTCAATGAAGTTGTCGATATTTTCATTCAGCTCGTCATAGATGTCCACGAACTCCTGCAACCGGTCGTGGGTCTGCTGACCCCGGTCCGTCGCTTTGGGGTCGTTACGCACCTGCTGGAGAGACACCAGCCGCTCTCGGGCAAAATGGGTAAACAGCTTCAGGCGCCCATACGGGTCCATGGCGGTATCACGCAACTGATCGATTTCCGCGGGCGTGAGTGGCTCGCGACGGTGTACCTGCGCTCCCGCCGTCCCCAGCCACGAACACAACAGCAGTAGCGCGATCATGACATGATCAGTTTTCATTTTCCCTTGCCGAACATCTTGGACAATAAGTCGGTGCGCAGAGTCTCCAGGCGGTCCACGGCTGCCTGTACCGGGGCTTGATCCTCGAAGCTCAACATGCGTTTGACATCACGCAGCTTGGCGGCCATTTTGCGTAGGGCGATCTCCGTGTTCTTGAGTTTGTTGTGCGAAGCGATGGCGGCATCGTGTGCTTTTTCCGAATACGTGACCACGTCCTTGACCGCCGCCAGTGCATCGTCGTCCTTGGCGGCGCCAAAAGATTCGGTCGCGGCTTTCAGTTGACGTTCCGCAATCTCGATGTACAGGCCCGGCCTGTCTTCCGGGCGTGCCGCGTCTGCCCGCGCCGCAAGCTGCTGGACGCTCTCCTTGGCGGCAGCGCCGCCTAGGACTGTACTCATGACGATGACGGCAATTGTCAGCGTGCGGCGCATAGTTATTTTTTCGGCTCAATGGCAATCAGGCGGTGACGGGCCTGCCACTCCTGGTCCGGATACTCCCCGTTAGCGGCTTCCAGGAATTTGTGGTAATTCTCCGCTGCCGGCTTGTATGCGCGCAAGTGGTCGTAGGCACTTGCCCGCAGAAAATAGCCAATGGGAATTTCGGGAAGAAACTTGGCCCGGGCATCGGCGGCTTTGATCGCCAATTGATAATCCTTGTTTTCAACTGCGGCGACGGCCAGGTCTCCATACGCTTCGCCCATATCCGGCTTCAGCTTCACCGCCTCCAGACACTCCTGTTCGGCTTCTTGAAACTTTCGTTGTTTGAGCAGCGCGACTCCAAGAACGTGATGCAAATCCGCCTGGTCCGCCGTCTTGCCGTTGAGCAGGGAACGGTACGCCGCCTCAGCCTGATCGTATTTCTTGGCGCTCATGTAGAGATCCGCCAGCTCGCGTTGGACCTTCGGATTCCCAGGATCGAGTTTGCTCGCGGCCTGCGCACTGGCGACCGCCTCGTCGTTTTTTTCCATCCGGACCAACACTCGGCTCAGTTGCAGCCGCGCCTGAACGTCCTCTGGATGAAGCGCCACGATTTTCACCAGGACTTGCTGCGCGTCCACAAAGCGGTTGCCGCGAGTATAGATATTTGCCAGGCCGGTCAGTGCTTCACTCGAGCCCGGATCAATCGCTAGCGCTTGTTTGTACTCCTGCTCCGCGTCGGCGAAGCGGCTCGCCTTTTCCAACAGCGCCCCCGCAGCCAGGTGCGGCTCCTGATCCTTCGGCGCGAGCGCGGCCGCCCGCTGGTACGCCTCGATTGCCTCGTCTGGCTTGCTTGCCTCCAGCAAATTCGCCAGCGACAACCACGCCCGCGCACGCCCATCGTCCACATCGCCAGTCGGTTTGAGGGTAGTCGCCGCCCGCAGATACTGCTCCGCATCCGGCTGCCCCGCCTTCGCCAGGCTGATGCCAAGATTCAAATTCGATTCGAATAAGTCCGGCTTGGCCGCCACTGACTTGCGATACGCCGCGATCGACTCAACCGGATTCCCCTGTGCGTTGTAAACAAACCCCAGGTCGAACCACGCCTGATAGTTCTTAGGGTCAGTTGTAACGACCTTCTCCAGCAGCGGTAGGGCAGCCGCGTAATCTTTCTTTTCGATGTCACTCTCAGCCTGGATCAGTTCGGGGGGAAACGAGGAATCGCTTTCAGCAATCTTGTGATGACGGACCGTTTGTGCGGGGGCGTTTATGCAGCTGCCGCCCAGCACGGCCAGTAGAAGTGCCACGCGTTGCCGCCTATATGTTCCCATTCCCAGACGATCCGCTTCCGTTCAATACTTTGGCGAGAAACTGTCCCGTGTGCGACTGCGGCAATTTAGCGATGGCCTCGGGCGTTCCCGCTCCCACCAAATATCCGCCCCGCCCGCCGCCCTCAGGGCCCAAATCGATGACCCAGTCCGCCGTCTTAATGACCTCGAGATTATGCTCGATGACCAGAATCGATCCCCCTGCTTCAATTAGACGGCGAAATGCCGCTAGTAGTTTACTGATGTCATCGAAATGGAGTCCGGTGGTGGGCTCGTCAAAGATGTAGAGGAAGCGCCGCTTGACATCCGCTCGGGCAGTTGGCTGCAAGTGCGCCGCCAATTTCATACGCTGTGCTTCCCCTCCCGACAAAGTCGTCGCCGACTGCCCCAATCGAAGGTATCCCAGCCCTACCTCCTCCAGCACCCGCAGTTTTTGTACGATCTTGGGTGCGCCGGCGAAAAAATGCAGTCCCTCCTGCACCGTCAGATTCAATACTTCGTGGATGTTCTTGCCGCGATACCGCACCTCCAAAACCTGCGGTTTGTAACGCATCCCCTTGCACTCTTCGCAGATCAGTTCCACGTCAGCCAGGAACTGCATTTCCACCGTCACGGTGCCGTCGCCTTGGCAGGTTTCGCAGCGCCCGCCAGGAATGTTGAAAGAGAAATGTCCCGAGCCAAACCCCCGCTTGTGCGACTCGGGCAGGGAAGCGAACAACTCCCGGATACCGTCAAACGCCTTGATGTACGTCACCGGATTCGACCGCGGGGTGCGCCCAATGGGCGACTGGTCAACCAGGACAACCTCGTCAATGTACTCCGCACCCTCCACTCGATTCCATGCCGTGGGCGCCGGGCCGGAGCTGTTGTCCGTCCGCTGGGCATGCGAGAGGGCACGGGTCAACACATCATGCAACAGGGTGGATTTCCCAGAGCCGGAGACCCCGGTGATGGCCACCAGCATCCTCAACGGCACCACCAGATCAATGTTCTTAAGATTGTGCGCCCGCGCGCCGAAAATCTTGATCTGCTGATTTCCCGGCTTGCGCCGCGCCCCCGGCATCTGAATGCGTAGGTCGTTGGCCAGATAGCGGCCGGTGAGCGATGCCGGCGAGTTCTTGATCTGTTCGTAGTTTCCCTCAGCGATCACTTTGCCGCCGTTTTCACCCGCTCCCGGCCCCAGATCGAGTATGGCATCGGAAGCCCGCATCACATCGGGATCGTGCTCCACCACCAGGATCGTGTTCCCCAGATCTCGCAATCCGTGCAGGATCTTGATCAGCCGTTGTGTGTCCCTGCTGTGCAGACCGATGGAAGGTTCATCCAGCACATACAGCGTGCCCACCAACCGCGATCCGAGCGATGTCGCAAGCTGAATGCGCTGCGCTTCGCCGCCCGAGAGAGTCGAAGACAGCCGGTCCAGCGTCAGATACTCGAGTCCGACTTCGTTCAGAAACCCCAAACGTTCCCGGATTTCCTGCAGTAACCGGTCGGCGATCCCCGCTTGCTGCTCGGTCAACTGAAGTCGCGTGAAAAATTGCAAAGCCTCTTCGACCGTCATGCGGCAAACGTCGCAAATGTTCTTGTCGTTGATCTTGACCTGCTGGGCCTCCATCCGAAGTCGCGCGCCGTTGCAAGCTGAGCACAGCGAATACCCGCGATAGCGGCTCAGAAAAACCCGTACGTGCAGTTTGTATTTCTTGCGTTCCAGATAACTGAAAAAACCGCGCACGCCCGGGAACTTGCCCTCACCTTCAACCACCAGGCGCTGCTGCTCAGCATCCAACTCGGCCCAGGGAACATCCAGCGGAATATCCTTCTGCCGCGCGAAACGCTTCATTTCCGTGCCCAAAGTGCGGTATTTGGGTTTGGTCCATGGATCGATAGCGCCTTCGTTCAGAGTCTTCGATTTGTCTGGAATCACCAGGTCGAGATCGAAATCAATCGTGTTTCCAAATCCCTGGCAGCGCGGGCAGGCGCCATACGGATTATTGAAAGAAAACAGCCGAGGCTCGGGTTCCTCGTAACGGATATTGCAAACCTTGCACTCGAAACGCTGCGAAAATCGCAGACGTTGCGCCGGTTGCTCGTCGCGTGGGGCAGTCTCGAAAATGACCTCGCCCGATTCCCGATAGCTGATTTCGACCGCATCCACAATGCGGGCCCGCGCCTCCGGCGAAACCACCAGACGATCCACCAGCAGGAAGACCGGCTCAGCAAAATCCAAGTCCAGCAACGACTCCGGGGTTGAGAACTCGAAGATCTCGCCTTTCTGATAAAGCCGGTTAAACCCTCGCGTCCGCAGATCGAGCAAGCGAGCTTTCAACTGATCCGAAATCGCTGCGCTGGCTGTCTTAACCTTGCCGCGCTTGGCTCGCGTCTTTGGCTGCTTTCCAGGTGCCGGTGCAACCGCCGCCGTCTGCAACGGAAAGAGCGCATACAGCCGCGTTCCATCGGCGAGCCCCATCACTACATCTGCAACCTCGTCGACCGTATCTTTCTTGACCTCCTGGCCGCACTGGATACAGTATGTCCGTCCCACCCGAGCAAACAACAGCCGCAGATAGTCGTAGATTTCGGTTGCGGTGCCAACCGTTGATCGCGGATTGCGGGTGCTGCTTTTCTGCCGTATCGCGACCGCAGGCGCGATGCCATCGATTACGTCGACGTCCGGCTTCTCGATCCGCTCCAGGAACTGCCGCGCGTACGCCGACAGCGACTCCACATAACGTCGCTGGCCTTCGGCATAAATCGTGTCGAACGCCAGCGACGATTTCCCCGATCCCGAAACTCCCGTGACCACGGTCAGGGAATTGTGGGGAATATCAACGTCAATATTCTTGAGGTTGTGGACTCGCGCCCCGCGAACAACAATGGTTTCTGTGGACATCTTTAGAGATCTCCACCACTCTCCAACACCAGTGGTTTCCACGTGGCCGGGCACACAGACTGCCCGGAAAGGGGTAGGGAATCTTTCTATTATAAATCAGGTGAAACCCGACGCGCGGGGATGGAACCGGCAAGCCAGGATGGCCGCCGTTGTCTTCGTCGCCATTGACTACGACCTTGACAGTCCCATCCAGCCGGGAGAGAATCCGACCGCTCCAAAGATCGCTTTGCATCGGAGGGATGGCAATGAAGAGAGCTTGTTTCATCGCAGTGATTGCGGTAGTTCTGGCGGGAACCTGCTTTGCTCAGTCGCCTCGTCAGGTTGTAGTTGTGGCTGATGTGGCGCGGACAAATCGGACGGGCAACACGGGCGGGATTTTGTTCACCCCAACTCTCACAGGGATGTTCCGGGTTAATTTTTATGTGCAATGTACAAGCGGAAGTGGTCTTGGCGGTACAGTGCTTTCGCCGAACTTGTCCTGGAGTGATGACATAGGGACCGAGACTCAGGTGTTTCCGGGTGTGGGGGACACCTCCTCCGGGCCACCGGCAACGTTTGTGTTCATCGTAAAGGCTTTGGCAGGGACGCCCATTGCTTGGAATGTAGAACCCTCGTTCAACGATAAGAGCAGATACGAAGTCTACTTAGCCTTGGAAGCCATCGGGCCGACGGTTCAATAGAGCGCGTACCGGAAAGATCAGCCCGACCTTGAAGAATGAAACCCGGGCGGTCACCCTTGCGCATGCGCCAACGGATCAACGAAGTCGCGAGACACCACGCTATCTACTTTCCGCCCTCACACTCGCTTCCGAAAAGAGGTAATATCGTATCTCCTAACCGGGCTCATGCACTTATCCCTGACCAAAACCCTCCTTAGAAACAGCTCTCGTCTCGTTTCGGCTTCCCACACCCTCGCCCTGCTGCTCCTTTTCCAGTTTTCAGAGCTTTCCGGCTTCTATGAGGAGAAAAAGGCCAGCGTCTACAATGTCCTCTGGGTGCTGGTGTTTGGCTTTGCCACGCTCAACATTCTGGGATTAGTCCTTCGGCGGTTCGAGCCACGGCGCAGTGGCCTCAACTTCGGCGAAATCCTGGCCATCACCGTGGTTTTGTTCTCCCTTGTTTTGCTAGCACTGGAGATGCTTAACCTGTTCCACATCTTCCCCATCAAACTGGAGCCTCATTGAACCGGGCTTTTGGAGTATCATTCTTGGCATGGTGCGGCGTTCCCCAGTAGCCTTCGAAGTAACCTGCCCATGCTGCAGTGCAGTGTTGAAAGTCGACTCTGACTCCCAGGCCGTAATCGCTCACACCGCTGCTGTTAAGCCTAAGATGTTCAATGACATCGAAGAGGCGGCCCGGGCCATGAAAGAGCAGGACAGCCGCCGCGACTCTATCTTCCGCCAATCCGTAGAAAACCAGAAACACGCTTCTGATCTGCTGGAAAAGAAGTTTCAAGAGGCGGTCAAGAAGGCCAAAGAGTCGCCCGACACCGGCAAGCCCATTCGCGACTTCGATCTCGACTAGATTCGCGGGAGCGGGAAAGTTTTCAATGCCTGTGGAATTCTTGGCTGTTAACCCTCGTACTCCGCATTTACAATCACTGCGGTGCCCGGCCACTTCCTCCTCCTCGGTCATCGCGGTACACGTGTCTCTGACGCGGCGGCGGAGAACACACTCGCCGCTTTCGATCTGGCGTTGCAATTCGGTTGTGATGGTTTTGAATTTGATGTCCGCCGTACCGCCTGCGGGCGCGCCGTCATTTGTCACGACGAAGAGATAGAAGGAATCAACGTAGCCGCAGCTGCGTGCGGCCAGCTGGAGTCGTTGCCTTGCCTTGAGGACGTTCTGTCTCGCTATGCCGCTTCCGCCTTCATGGACATTGAACTCAAGGTTCCGGGCCTTGAGTCGGATCTGCTCCTGGCTTTGCGCGCGCACCCGCCGCAACGCGGCTATGTCGTCTCTTCTTTCCTACCTGAAGTGCTGCTCGAACTGAGGGCACGCAGCGCGGAAGTCGCTCTCGGTTTTATTTGTGATCGCAAGAAGACACTGGAACGCTGGCGGGATTTGCCGGCCGAGTACGTCATCCCCAAGCACACGCTGATCACGTCAAAACTCGTGCAGGAGGTTCACGCCGCCGGTAAGGCGATATTCACCTGGACGGTGAATGACAAGAAGGCGATGCAACGGCTGGCGGACTGGGGAGTAGACGGCATCATCTCAGATGACCCCCAACTGCTGGTCAAGACTCTTTCGGGCAAAGGCTCAGCCATCACGAGCCGCTGACAGCGCTTGCCGCCGAGGGCTTCCGCAAGAAGGCCGCACGCTCAACTTCAAAGCCTTCCCACGCCTCGGCGGTCCGGTGGTCATCCCATCCCATGGCAGTCGCCACTCTCTGGCTCGCCATACGAGTGCACTCCGATGACCAGCACGCTCCCAACGCGATTGGCACCCGCCGCAAAAGCACATCCCCCAAAGTGACGGCATGTTCGTTGGCTATCGCATGCGCCGCCTCAGCAACGATGTGCCTAGTATGCGGACACAAAGGCTCCCGCAGCTCCGGCCGTTTTCGCGCCGCGCGCGCGATCACGACGGACTGTTCTCCAAACCATTCCACCAGCGCGCGCGCCGAGTCGCGGGCCATGCCACCAGCATCCGCAACTTCCCTGATTTTCCGGTCCATCAAGTCGTCCGCACGATTCGCCTCAGCCAAAGCAATCTGTACCGGCTCGGCAGCGATGGCCTTTGCCATGCGGATCTTCACCGCGCACTCTCGCGCCAGGCTGGCCGCAGTAGTCAACTTGCCGCCGATCACCGAAATCATGCCCACGGCCCCGTCCCCGGAATGATCGCGAAGATAGTGGTGCCGGCTCAACCCTGCGAGTTTCGTTCCCGGCGAGTAGGGAAGTGGGCGGACTCCCGCAAAGGTGCAGCGCACATCGCTAGCCGACACTTGCGCTCCCGGATATAGTCCCTGCACCGAACGCAGCAGATATTCGACTTCCTCAACTGACGGCTGCACCTGGCCCGGATCGCCCTTGTCCGCGACTTCAGTTGTTCCCACCAGAAGCTGCTCGTTCCAGGGAATGACAAAGAATGGTCTCCCATCCACAGCCTCGGTATAAACCGCCGCAGCCGGTGCGCCCCGAAACTTCGGCAGCAGAAGATGCGAGCCGCGCACTCCGCCGACCATCGGACGCGCAGTCTGGATTCCGGATCCCTGACAGATATGGTCGGCCCACGGCCCCGTGGCGTTGATAATCCATGTGGCCCTGACTCTTTCCTCAGTCCCGTTTAATTGGTCGCGGAACCTCAGGCCCGTAATCCTCCCGTGTCCGGTCTCGACCGTGAGCACCTGAGTGTGGTTGCGCACCACGCAGCCCGCTCGTACCGCCTCTCCTACCCATTCCGCCACCAGGCGTTCGGGGAATTCGCACTGTGCATCGTCAAAACTGAAAACGGAGAAGTGCCGGTCCTGGTCCAGCATCTGTTCCAGACGATGCTGTTCGCTCTGTCCACCCGTTTCGCGCTGCCCTGCCATCCGCCGGTAGAGCCACAATCCCGCCCGCACCGCGAGCGCACTGCGATGGCTTTTCGACGACAGCGCCAACAGAAACTCCAGGCGATGCACCAGGTGGGGATATTGCCGCAACAACTGTTTCCGTTCCCGCAGCGACTCCCGTACCTGCGCTAGATCGCCGTGCTCGAGATAGCGCAAACCGCCGTGGATGATTCGCGTCGAGCGGCTGGTCGTGCCCGCGGCGAAGTCGTTCTGCTCCACCAGCAGCGTGCGCCGGCCTGCGCGCGCGCTTTCCCGCGCGATGGCGACGCCATTGATCCCGCCGCCGATCACGACGACCTCAAAATGCTCATTGTCGAGCGAGGACCGGGGATTCGAGTGTGTAACCATCTGGATCAAACCAGTGTCGCGCATCTAGGCGCTCTAAGAAAGATGACATAAGTTTCTGGCGGCTGTCCTCGTTTTCAATCTCCTGCGGTGCTTCGCGATCTTTGCGAACACTTTGCGTCCTTTGCGGTCAACGGCTTTTGGCCGTCGAAGCAGGCCCATCATTGCCCGCAGCCGTCCGCGTCATTTAAAGTGATTCCTCCATGCCTGCCACCGGAGACCGCTTTGAGCGCGCTGTGTCTATCATGGCCCGGTTGCGCGCTCCCGGAGGCTGTCCCTGGGACCGCGAACAGACCTTCGATTCCATCAAGCCTTATACCCTCGAGGAAACTTACGAGGTTCTCGAAGCCATCGACCAGCGCGACTGGCCGGAACTGGCAGGCGAACTCGGTGACCTCCTGCTCCAGGTCTTGTTCTACTCCCAGATGGCCCAGGAGGACGGAAACTTCTCCATTGATGACGTCCTGGATCGCCTGGCAAATAAGTTGATCGGCCGGCATCCTCACGTTTTCGGCGATGTCAAAGCCGACACGCCTGCCGAAGTCCTGCGCAACTGGGAAGCACTCAAAGCAGGGGAAAAAAAGAAGCGGGATGCGGAAAAACCTGGAATCCCCGAACCCCAGTCGATTCTGTCAGGGGTTTCGTCTGCCATGCCCGCGCTGCTGGAAGCCCACAAACTCAGTTCTCGGGCCGCCAATGTCGGCTTCGACTGGCCCAATATCGATGGCTTGTTTGACAAGCTGCGGGAGGAAGCCGGGGAACTTCAGGAGCACCTCAAAGAATTTCCCGCGCCCGGTCCGCAACCGCAAGGCCGCGGCGTGGCTGGATCAGGCCTACCCCAGATTTCCGATGATCTCCGGCAGCGCCTCGAAGGCGAGCTTGGAGATCTCTTCTTCGTCCTGGTGAACATCGCGCGCTATCTCTCGCTCGATTCGGAATCGGCGTTGCGAAAAACCAACCGGAAATTTCGGCGTCGTTTTCAATGGATGGAAGAACAACTCCGTGCATCCGGCCGCACGCCAGAGCAAGTCCCTATGCAGGAATTGGAAGCCTTATGGCAACAGGCAAAGCAGCAGGAGTCGAACGGCCATTGAACTCGGTCTCTGTGCGCAACTGCCACGGCCTCGACGAAATGCGAGCCTGTGTTGCTTTGCAAAAAGAGGTGTGGGGATTCGCTGACATTGAGTTGGTTCCGTTACGCATGTTCGTGGTTGCCGGTAGAATCGGCGGTCAGGTCATCGGAGCGTTCGAGGGCAATGACTTGGTCGCCTTCGCGTTCGCAGTACCCGGAGTGCGCGATCAACGTGTCTACCTGTACTCTCACATGTTGGCTGTGCGGCAGCAGTACCGCAACACCGGACTCGGCCGCCGCTTGAAACTCGCCCAGCGAGACGATGCGCTGAGTCGGAACTTCGACTTGATGGAGTGGACGTTCGATCCCCTGGAGATCAAGAATTCATATTTCAATCTGGAAAGGCTGGGAGCCATTGCAAGGCGTTACAACGTGAACCAGTACGGAATTACGTCATCGCCGTTGCAGGGCGGCCTGCCCACGGATCGCCTGGTGGCCGAGTGGTGGCTGAAGTCACGACGGGTTGAGCAGTTGCTGGCGACAGGAAAGAATCCGGAATTCACTGTCGTGAAGACGATTTCTGTTCCTGCGCAGATTTACGGGTGGAAGGCCGAGGCAGCGACCCGGAAACAGGCCCGACAGGTCCAAGAGCACAATCGTGACGAATTTCAAGAAGCTTTTGCCAACGGCCTGGCAGTGTTGGGCTACAGACGCGACCCGCAGGGGAACGGCCAGTTTCTGTTGGGAGCATGGGACGAGCAGGAGAGGTAGAAATTTCTCCGTGCTCCTCTGTTGTTGATCGAAATCGTGTCCATAACGCACACCTATGAGAATCGAAGCTCTCACTCTCCGCGAAATCAAAATGCCTCTCGTCGATTTCTTCGAGACCAGCTTTGGCCGCATCTATGACCGCCGCATCCTGTTGGTGAACGTCCAGTGCGACGGCATCTCCGGCTGGGCGGAGTGTGTCGCCGACGGCGCGCCCTTCTACAGTTCCGAATGGATCGATTCCTCGTGGCTCACCATCCAACATTGGCTCGCGCCCGCTATTCTCGGCAAGATCATCGATCACCCTGCCGAGAGTGCCCGCCTGATGGCCAGGGTCCGCGGCCACCGCATGGCGAAGGCCGCCATAGAAAACGCACTGTGGGACGTCGCCGCCCGGCAACAACAACAACCCCTCTGGAAATTTCTGGGTGGCGCCCTCCAGGAAATTCCCTGCGGAGTTTCCATCGGAATACAGGACTCCATCGAACAACTGCTGGAGAAGATCGAGCGCGAACTTGCGGCCGGCTATCGCCGCATTAAAGTGAAAGTGAAACCCGGCTGGGATCTTAACGTCCTCGAACGCATTCGCTCCCGCTGGGCTGACATCACTCTAAGTTGCGATGCCAACTCCGCCTACACTCTCGACCAGGTTGAACACCTGCGCAAGTTCGACCAGTTCAATCTGCTGATGATCGAGCAGCCACTGTGGGACGATGACATCTACAACCACTCCCGCCTTCAACCCCAGCTCCGCACCGCAATCTGCCTCGACGAATCTATCCACCACGCCCGTGATGCCGCGCAGGCTGTCGAAATTGGCGCCTGCCGCGTCGTCAATATCAAGGTGGGCCGTGTGGGAGGCTTCAGCGAGGCTCGTAAAATCCACGACGTCTGTGCTGCCCACAAGATTCCCGTGTGGTGCGGGGGAATGCTCGAATCCGGCGTCGGACGCGCCCACAACATCGCGCTCTCAACCCTCGAAAATTTTCGCCTGCCTGGAGATGTTTCCGCCAGCAAACGCTACTGGAAGGAAGACATCATCGAACCGGAAGTCGAGGTCAGCGCGCAAGGCATGATCGCCATTTCTCAGAACTCGGGAACGGGTTACCACGTGAGGGAAGACCGGATAGAGAAGTTAACTGTCCGTAAAGCAACTCTGAGATGCGGGGACTGAGGCTGGTTGTGAACCGTGCACTTCTACCTGGGGCTTCGATTGGAGGTCGCAGCCTGTGGCCGATTCTCCGCCACTTCTTGCGCTTGTTTCTTCAGTAGTTCCACACCTTGGGCGAAGGTAAGATTCGGAGGCGCTTCACGGAAGTCACTGAAGGTCTGCGTAGACTTGACCACCAGTTTCTTGAAGAACAATATTTTGCCCGTCAAATCCAGATCCATGTGGCTGACTTGCCATACCCCCGTCCCCATAGTGCCTTGCTGCACCACAAAGCGACCGCCCTTGTCCAGATGGCCGAGAATGCCCCAACCGAAGCCGACCTCCTTTTCCAGGGTGCCGTCAATCTTCGCCATGCGGTGCTGGGTCCTGTCGATCAGCATGTAGCCCACCATTCCGGTAAGCACCTGCTCAGTGTGAGATGGGGCGGTGTAATCCGGGTTCGGACGAAACTTGAGGCGAACCAATTCATCGCCGGGATTGCCCATCTCTCTGGTCGCCGTTTCGACACCGTCCGGCTCGTAGATAAACGCATCCGGCAATGCTTTCATGATTCGATTGGTCCGTTCCGTCTCTTCTCTGTCCGCCTTCTGCTTTTTCTTCAGCTCCTGTGGGTCATTGACGAGCTCGTCCAAACGCGCCTCTTCGTTCCGGCGTTCTTCCGCTGAAAGCGGCTTGTCGTTAATGGCTACCAACATACCCGCCGCCAGTTCCTTGGTCTCCACGATCATCTTGGTTTGCGTCCCGTGTCCGTTGTCCTCGCGTTCGCGGAACATAAACTTAGTCGGGTTATTGGAGTTGATCTCGTTCTGAACGGTTTGCCGCACCAGTTCGGCGGGGGTCGCGGATACGGTCTGTGCCTGCAAAGTGGGCCGTTGGACTGTTGCCAACAGCAGCAAGACAACGAACCTCGGTCTCAGGTCAAGCCATCTCATAGATCAGTCCCTAGAGTTAGACGAAGCTATCGGGTTTGGTGTTGCACCGCCGTTTTGCCCGCCGGCACCCGGCTCACTTTCGTATTTTAAACCGTCCGGGAAGCCCCCTTGTCCCTTCGTGCGCCTGAAAGTCGCCAAATGGTTTAGAATCCGGTAGTCTCGGTTGTATCTACTGTACGGACGTGAAGGAGGGTGGGGGGTTATGGACACGCCAAAAACCACCGAGTTTGCTCACATCGGCAAGTCGGTCATCATTAAGGGAGAACTTTCCGGTAGCGAGGACTTGTTTGTCGATGGCGTGGTCGAAGGTACTATCGAGCTGCGCAGCAACAGTCTGGTCATTGGCCCGAACGGCCAGGTCAAAGCTAGTGTCCACGCCAAGGGTGTAGTAGTCCAAGGCAAACTGGATGGAAATATCCGCGCCAGCCAGAGAGCTGAACTGCGCAAGTCCGCCGTGGTGGTGGGCGACATTTTCACCCAGCGTGTTGCCATCGAGGAGGGAGCCTACTTCAAGGGGAAGGTCGACATTCAGCAAGAAGCTGCGAATCCGGCCTCAGCGTCGCCAACGAAGCTCGAGTCGCGACCGGAGAGCAAGAGCGCCGCCCCCGTCCAGGCGTCCAGCGCTGCGGCAACCATGGCAGGTACTGGCGGCAACCCCGCTGCGCCAAACACGTCGGTAACTAAAGTTTGAGAGTTTTGCCCGGTTCGGTTTGGGCCCCGCGATATAGTTTAATCTGGGAAGCAGTCTGAACCGGACGCCGGAAAGAAGTCGCAATGGCATCCGTCACCCATAGCTTCATGAAGCTTTTTCGAGGTCCATCGGTCGAGCCCGGTCCGCATCGTGGCCAAGGTGCGAGGTCGCCTCAGTCTGCCCAGCGGCTCACCCGCCGTTCCAGCGGTCTGGTTGAATTGACCCGCCTTTTCCAGTCTGAAGAGCCGCTCTGCATTTTGGACATCGGTTCCACGTCCGCCTCCAATATCCGCTACTTGACCGAGCGCGGCCACAAGATTTACAGCGAAGACCTCCTGGAAGCCTCCACTGACCCGTCCCTGGTGTTGCGCGACGCACAGGGTCAAGCCGCTCTGGATCACAAGCGTTTCCTGGCGGAGAATCTGGTCTTCGGCAACGCCCAGTTTGATGTGATTTTGTGCTGGAATTTGGCTGACTATTTGGATGAGGAATTAGTGAAGCCGCTGGTGGCCCGCCTGTGGTCAATGATTCGGCCCGGCGGCATGATGCTGGCATTTTTTCATACCCAGGAAGCGGGTCCGGACGCTCCTTGCTATCGCTATCACATCACCGGTAATGACACCCTCGAAATGCAGCACGTTGAAGCCCGTAGCGATGTTCGGAAAGGGCCGGGTGCGCAGTCAGCCCGCAGCGCGTTCCGCCTCCAGCGTGTCTTCAATAACCGCCATATCGAAAACCTGTTTCGCGATTTCGCCTCCATCAAGTTCTTCCTCACTCGCGACAACATTCGCGAAGTCCTGGTGGTCCGCTAGCTGGCTTTGGGGGCAGAGCGGCACATGTGTAGCAATCCAGGTTTTGGGTGGAGCACCGCTTCAGCGCTACATTAAGCTAGTCCGTCTTGATTCACGCGCTTTAACGCCTGAGGTACCTCGCGCTGACCGCCCTACCGGGTCTTCCTCACCAGATACTGCGTGACCGCCGGAGCCTTTCCTAATAGCGCTACCACCGGGCGCCTTACCGCTCGCGGCAGGCGCAACATGCGCCGGATTTTCGACGAGTTCCGAAACACTGCCCCAAACCGACGAACGTATTCATCGCAATATCGTCGCGTTGCTTCGTCCAGCCCTGTTTCTCGTAAGAAAAACGGAACCAGGCATTTCGCTGCCAGGGTGCCGCTGCGCAGTGCGAGGGAAATTCCATCTCCGACGAACGGATCCACAAAACACGCAGCATCGCCGATCACCAACGCGCCGCCATGCTCTAGGTGTGGCTCGCGGAACACCAGGGGTGCGGTACTCACCGGATCGCACAATTGTCTCCACTTCCGGCTCCTTTCGAGCAGCGCCGGATGCTGCCTGAACACCCCCGCCAGTGTATCTGCCACATCCGCCCGCACCATGGCACAAGCGTTGACTCGCCCAGAGGTGGAATCTTCCCTGAGCCTGACCGGCTGGACGCCGCAATATCCACCATCAAAAAAATACAAATCCACCGACGCCGGCGGCGAGGCTTCTGCAAAATGCCCTTTGACGCCGATCCACCGCGGCTGGCCATTTTTCGGCGGCACCGGACTCAAGTTCGACCAGCGCCCTGCCGAATTTACCACCGCCCGGGCGGCAAAATCTCCAGCTGAAGTGCACACCACGAACGGCCCGCAGCCGCCAACTCCCTGGACCGTAACTTGCTGACGGCTTTCCACGCCCGCTGCCTCGGCGGAATTCCAAAGGGCATAATCGAGATCGAGCCTCGCGATGCTGGCAGCCGTCGGCTGAACCGCCGCTTGCAGCACTCGATCATCCAGAAATACCCGCGTTTGCTCAATCCGGACAGCACTGCCCAGTAGGGGACGATGCTTCGCATCCAGCAGCTCATCCAACAGCTCTAACGACTCCGCGGAAACAAATTCTCCACAAACTTTCTGGCGAGGCAACCGTCCCCGTTCGAGCAGCAGAACCTGGGCGCCGTTGCGTGCAGCCGTGATCGCTGCCGACGATCCGCCCGGCCCGCCGCCGATAACAATCAAATCGTGCATTCGCTACTGTGCTCCAGGCGCGCTCTTCCAGGCGATCACACCCATACGAAATAAATAGTGCCGCGTTATTTCCACTCGGGCTGCCTTCGACTTCCGCAGCATGTGGTCCATCTCTTTGACTGTATAGGCCTGCCGCACAGACGCTGGCGCGTCGTGCCGGGTGAGCCGGCCGCGGTACAGTGGCAGCCCCGCATACACCAGCCCCAAATGCGCCGCATGGCGAACCAGATCGTTAATGACCAGCGCCCACCTGCACACCCGCAGGCTCTCGTTGACGAATCGCACCACTTCATCCGGCGACAGGTGATGCACGAAGAGATTGCAACTCACCAGATCGAAGCTGCCGTCGGAGAAGGGAAGTGCCAGAGCATCTCCCGCGACTGCTCTTCGATTTCCGTTCTTCAAGTGAGAAGCCGCGCGATCCAGCAGCGTGATCCTAGTCTCGATGCCAGTCTGCGCCAAAGACGCCGCCACCGCCGCAGGCACAGCTCCCGATCCTGCGGCCACTTCCAATAGCGAAAGAGACGTTGCTCTCTGTTCTCGGGCAACCCGTCCAACCAAAGACTTCGTGGTGGAAATTCCGCCAAACCAGCGATTGATGCGATTCAGGTCAGAGAGGGAGGCACAGATTTCGGACGGGGTGCCAGCGTCGGAATCGAGCAGCTCGGGAATGACCGCTCTAATCAATGGAAACAATGCTCCAGGAAGAGGCTCCCCGTAAGTCTCCGCGAGCCTCTGTGTCCTCTGTGGTAAAGGATTGGACTCCTACACTTCCGCCAGCTCTTCTTCCAGCAATTGCTTGTTATAGAGATCAGTGTAATAGCCGTTCTTTTCTATCAATTCCGCGTGCGTGCCAAATTCCACCACTCGGCCGGTGTGCAGCACCGCAATCATGTCGGCGTTTCGCACGGTCGACACGCGATGCGAAATGAAGATCGTGGTCCTGCCCCGCATGACTTCGCGCAAATGGTTCAGGATCTTGTCTTCGGTCTGCGTGTCCACGCTCGATAGCGCATCGTCAAGAACCAGGATGCGCGGGTTCCGAATGATGGCGCGAGCAATGGCGGTACGCTGCTTCTGGCCGCCCGAAAGCGTAATTCCGCGTTCTCCCACCAGGGTTCGATATTTCTCGGGAAATCCCTCGATGTCTTCCGCAATGTTCGCCGCCTCCGCTGCCGAGCGTACTTCAGCGTCGGTAGCGTCCGCCTTTCCAAAGGCGATGTTCTCGCGCACACTCTCGCTGAACAGGAAGGTCTCTTGCGGAATAAACCCGATGTTCGCGCGCAGGAACTCCAGACCATACTCTCGTACCGGCCTGCCATCGATCAGAACGCTTCCCGCTGTCGCGTCGTAAATTCGCGGAATCAGGCTTACCAGCGTTGTTTTTCCAGATCCCGTCGGCCCCACAATGGCCAGGCTGCTTCCAGCCGGGATGCGCAAATTCACGTCGCGCAGAACGGGCTTACCGTTATATGCAAAATTCAGGTTGCGGAATTCAATCTCTCCTTCGAGTCCGCAAGCGTTTGCCTTCGTGACTTTCACTTCCACTCCATCAGCAATCTCCGCCTTCTCCACCAGAATTTGGTTGATCCTCGCCATTGACGCCGTCCCGCGCTGAAAAATGTTAATAACCCACCCCAGCGCGATAATCGGGAAGGTCAACTGAACCATATAGAGATTGAACGCCACAAAATCTTCGACCTTAATGCGGCCCTGCAACACCTCTCTGCCCCCGAGCCATAGCACCAGGACGATGGCGAACCCCAGCATGGCCTCGAGTGACGGCCACAACATTCCCATCAGTCGAACCAAAGGCAGGCTGCGGGCAATATATTCCCGGTTGGCGGCCTCGAATCCGGCAATCTCCGGATCTTCCTGCACGTAGGCACGAATCACCCGGGCGCCGGAAAAGTTCTCCTGCGCGCGTGCTGAAATCTCGGAAAACATCTCCTGGATTTTCTCGAACCGCTCGTGAATCTGCTTTCCGAAGTATTGAATGGTAATGCTCACAATCGGCAAGGGAAGAAACGCGTACAGCGTCAGACGGGGGCTAATCGAGAGCATGAAGGCCAGAGCCCCCGCCGTAAATACAACCGTATTCGCCGAATACATGATCGCCGGTCCCAGCAGCATTCGGACCGCATTCAGGTCATTAGTGGCACGCGCCATAATGTCGCCGGTTCGCGTGCGCTGGTAGTAGGAGTAGGAAAGGCCTTCCAGGTGACGAAAGAAGTCGTTCCGCAGGTCGAACTCAATTTCGCGGGACACGCCGATAAGAATCCAACGCGTCAGAAACTGGAAGATGCCCCTGCCGCAGGCGACTGCAAGCAGCAGCAGGGCATAGCTGATGAGGTGATGATTGAGAGCGCGGTGGTGTTCAGTCGAATTCGTGAGGTCCCCGATGGCTCGCCGCACCACCTGAGGAAACAGAATCCAAATGCCGTTGTTGAGGAAAACACACAGCGTCCCAACCGCGAAGCTGCCGCGGTACTTTCTTAGATAGGGGAATAAGGGGCGAAGGCTCTTGGGCAACATGTACTTCCACTAGATGAGATTCTAGCAGCCCAGGCTTCAGTTTTCGTCTGCCGCCTACCCCTTCCGGTGCGGGGTCTCGCCGCCGAATGCTCGGGCACATGCTCCCAGCAAGAACACCACCCAGCTTCCCAGAAAGAACACGGCCGAGTCGATCAAATAGGAATAGACAATCTCAACGCTCATCGTAACCTCAGGAAGCTACGCCCTTCGCACTTCCAAATCCACTTTGCCGGTCAAACTTTTGTACCGCTCCACAATATCTTTGACCGCATACAACCGGCCGAGTGACGTCAATTTTCTGTCCGCGAGCGCGTGTCCGATCTGCGACATCCAGTACTCCACCGCCCGCTCCACTCCCCACGCCATCTCATCCGCGATCACATTGATGATCTCTCGCGGCACCACCGTTGGTGTGGCCATAACGCACCGCCTTCCGGAAAAAGCTGGAGGAGAGCCATTTCCCCGTGCACTCTCCCCCACCCCTTCGTACATTCGCTATTGGTTCGGAGCTTGCCCCGGCTCCGCCTGATGCTCGCGCATATGCTCTTCCATCCGTTGCTGGTGCTTGACCATGACTTCGTTAAGCTCGGTCTTTTGCTCCGCCGTCAGCACCTGGTACGCCTGCGATTCGACCTTTGCATGCTCCACTTCAAGTTGCGCATGAGTCTGCGCCGCTTGATTGGCAATGCCCTGCGCCTTGGCTTCGTCGAACGTGCCGCGGGTGATGAGTTGGATCATGGCCTGATGGCTCTGCTGCTCCTGCTGCCACAAGGGCTTGATCGCCGTTTTCGAGCTCTGGAAAATCTGCTTGATCTGGGTACGCTGTGCGTCGCTCAAATCGTGAATGGCAAAGAATGGCATGTCGTGTCCCATTCCTCCGCGATGATGCATGTCTACCCGCTTCAGGGTCTGTGACACTGCCACTGCCGCCACTAATGTGAGCGCCAGCCCTGCCGCCCATAGCTTCCATCCGCCACGTTTCATAAACTCTCCTCTTTCCCCCCGATGTGGAGCCGAATCTTGGTTTCCCTGATAAGAACACCTTTCCCGCCAAAGAGGTAGTAAAGAGTCGGTCAACCGGCGTAAAGTTTTGTAAATAGGCACCTGGGTGCGTTTGACAATTCTTTACCCCCCGGCGCTGCCTCTTGTTATAGAACTGATATGAGCAAAATGGATCGGATTTTGGTGATTGACGACGACGCAGAGCTCTGCGGACTAGTCGGAGAATATCTCGAGCCTGAAGGTTTTCAGATTGAGGCCGTTCATGACGGACCCCGCGGGCTGGAGCGCGCCCTCGACGGCGACCATTTGCTCATCGTGCTGGATGTGATGCTCCCCGGCCTCAACGGTTTTGATTTGCTGCGTCAGTTGCGCGTTGCTTCCAAGACTCCGGTCCTGCTGCTCACTGCGCGCGGCGAAGATGTCGACCGCATCGTCGGCCTCGAAATCGGAGCAGACGATTATCTCCCCAAACCCTTCAATCCACGCGAACTCGTTGCCCGCATCCGGGCCATCCTGCGCCGTACCCAGAGCCGTGGCCAAGCCGAGACGGATGTTATTCCAGAGGTCATTCGAGTAGGAGACATCGAACTCGATCCCGCAACCCGCATCGTGCTGCGGAATGGCGCACCCGTCGAGCTCACCTCGGTGGAGTTTAATCTGCTTCACGCGCTGCTGCGCGAAGCGGGGCGCGTAGTGACTCGCGAACAGCTGGTTGATACTGTTCTTAGCCGCAAATTCTCTCCCTTCGACCGCAGCATTGACATGCACGTCAGCAAAGTGCGCAAGAAACTTGGCGATTCCGAGAGCGGCCCCGACCACATCAAGACCGTGCGCGGCGTGGGATACATCTTCGCCCATCCCCGGGAACATGCCAGGAGCGAAGAGCAATGAAGAGCCTGTTCCTGCGGATTTTCCTTTCCTACTGGGTCGCCCAGGCGCTCTTCATGGTGCTGGCTATCATAATCATCACTGCCTTACGACCTTCGCGTGAAATCTCGAACCTGCAGTCAGAAGAAGCCACCTTCCTAAGCGAAGGTGTCGAGGCGTATAACAGTGGCGGCGAGACCGCGCTGTGGAAGTATCTTCGCAACCTTCGCGAAACTCACCACGTTAAGTTCTACATCGTGGACGAGCAGGGCAGAGATTTGCTGGGACGCACCCCACCGCCGTGGGTTCACCGCGCCCAGTTGGGCGAGATGCGCACTGCGGAAAGTTTTTGGGGCCGTCTTACCCGGCAGCAGTTTCTTCGCTCCTCGATGACCACTCCTGATGGACATCACTACACTTTAGTGATTGAGCTTCCTCCACCGCCCGAGGGTATGTTTGGCCCGCATGGTCTGCCTATCTTTGTCGGGATCCTATCCTCGGGATTGGTTTGCTACCTCCTGGCCCGCTATCTCACTTCGCCGATCGCCCGCCTCCGCGCTGCTACGCAAAAACTGGCGGAAGGCGATCTCGGCGCCCGCGCGGGTGTTCCCCAGTCCCGCCGTCACGATGAAATGGCGGAACTCATGCGCGACTTCAACCGCATGGCGGAACGGCTGGAAAAGTTGGTCAACGCTCAAAGGCGCTTGCTTACCGACATTTCCCATGAGTTGCGTTCGCCACTTGCCCGCCTGAATGTTGCCCTCGAGCTCGCCCGCCAGCGCAGCGGATCCGCGGCGGGGAGTGCGCTCGACCGTATTGATCGCGAGACCAGCCGGCTCAATCAGCTCATTCAGAAACTGCTCACCATAGCCCGGCTCGATGGTGGCGACGAATTTATTCAGAAGTCACCTTTGCACCTCGAACATCTCATCTCCGAGATCGCCAAAGATGCAGCCTTTGAGGCTCAGGATCGGCATTGCGAAGTCGAGCTTGACGTAGTGGATGACTGCGTCGTCGACGGCAATGCGCGCCTGCTCCAGAGTGCGATCGAGAACGTGGTGCGTAACGCCGTCCGTTATACCGAGCCTGGCACCAATGTCCAGGTACGCTTGGAACAGGGAATGGGAGTCAAAGGGCCGGAGGCCGTGGTTCGCGTTACCGACTCCGGGCCGGGCGTGCCCGAAGACGCTCTCGATAAACTGTTTCGCCCCTTCTACCGCATTGATGATGCCCGCGGCCGGCAGACTGGTGGCGTGGGACTCGGTCTTGCCATCACTGAACGCGCCGTCGCGCTCCATGGAGGCTCCATTCGCGCCGTAAACCGCCCCCAGGGCGGTCTCATGGTTGAAATTCGTCTGCCCCTGGCTTTGGATGCTAACGACGCTGATGGCGCCCGAGTCGCCGACGTCGTATCTACCCTTCAACGCGGATAGTCCTCACCGTCAGAAGCAACTTTTTCTGCCTGCTGCGGTTCCTATTCCCTGTTGGGGGTTTGCTCTTTCCCCCGTATTCCTGATACACCTTGAAGGAAACTTTTCAGCGCTATGCAGCCACTGTGCGAAGGTTTCGCCACGCCAGAACGGGAGAAACAATACGGATGAGGTTCCGCTTTTTTGCCTGTCTGCTTTCCATCGCGCTTTGCGGATTGCTAGCGTGCAGCAACAATAACAGCGTGGTCACCAACGGCACCGGTGTGCTTTACATCGCAGCGCAGGGCGATAGCTCGTTGACCGCTTACTCCGTGACCCTGACGAACGGCGCGCTTACCGCCTTGGGATCAACGCAGAGCACAGGGTCTGCACCTTTTGCCATCGCCATATCGCCCACTCTGAATGCGCTCTTCGTCGACAACACCGCTTCCCGGACCGTCTCCAGCTACACCGTAAACTCGGATGGCTCCGTGACCGCAGGCAGTGGTACCGCAAAGACCGGCGTCATGCCGATGGGGATGGCCATCGATCCCGCAGGAAAATTCTTGTTCGTGGCCAACCAGGGATCAAGCACAATCTCCGTATTTTCAATTAGCGGCGCCGTCCTGAAAGAGGTTGCAGGGTCCCCCTTCAGCACCATACCTGCCGGCAGCACCGTGGCGACTGGGCCCTCGGCGGTTGTGGTCAGCGCCACCGGGAACTTCTTATATGTGTCCAACACCTTTACCAGCACCGTCTCCGCTTATTCCATCGCTTCGTCGGGTGCCTTGACTGTTTTGGGAGGATCGCCCTTCGCCGTTGGGCTGTCGCCTTCCGGTATGACCCTCCCTCCCAGCGGAGCGTTTCTTTATGTGGCAAATTCCGGATCTAACAACATCTCCGCTTTCGACATTTGTGACAAGGTCGCCATTAGCTGTGCCGACGTTAACAATCCAAACGGCAACTTGACGCCGGTCGCAGGTTCGCCGTTCTCCAGCGGCGGAAGCCCGGTCGCGATTGCGGTGGACCCGGCGTTCGATTTTCTCTATGTGCTCGACAGCCGGTCCAACCAGGTTTCCTCTTTTTCTTACGGTACCGGCGACGGTGTATTGACTCCCCTCTCGACTTCCCCCACTGTTTCCACCGGACAATCTCCCGCCTCGTTCGTAATCGTTTCCGGGACAACTGGGGCTAACATCGGGAACAACATTACGAACCCGACCGATTTCGTGTATGTGGTCAACAACCAGGCGTCCACGCTCTCCGTTTTCAGTCTCAATACCACCACGGGAGTCCTCACCTCGGTAGGTATGGCCGCCACCACTGCGGTGAACCCTACGGCGGTAGCTGCAAATTAGGGGATTGAAACCTTTTCTACGTTGGCACCTTCAAAATCATATATCCGCCCAACAAGGCGAAGATCAGATCCGGCGACCATGCTGCGAGAAACGGCGGCAACTGATTGATGTTCCCCATGGCCTCAAACAGCCCCGACACGGTCCAATAAACCACCGCAATTCCCACCGCCACTGCCACTCCGGCAATGGTGCCGCGACGCCCGGAGGAAAGTGAAAACGGAATCGCCAGGACTGCCATTACCAAGGCAATCATCGGGAACGCGAACTTTTTTTCCAATTGCACCCGCAGCCGCACCACTTCAAATCCGCTCTGCTGAAGGTCCTGGATGTAGCGCCTCAGCTCCTCGTAGCTCATCTCTGAAGACTGTTTGACTTCCTTCTTGAAATACGTCGGGGGTTCGCTGACCCCGGCGAAGGTTGCCACCTCGAAGTCGCGGAAGCCCTCGATCGCTGATCCCCGCAGATCGCGCTCCCAACCCTGCGTACACACCCAGCGCTGCAGCGTGTCTTCCCAGTGTGCCCGCTCCGCATAAATTCGCTGCGTCAGCCGGAACGTTTTGGGATCAAACTGGAATACCGTAAGCCGCCCAAACTGATCGCGCTCGGGATCGAACAATTGGTAATAATAAATATTGGAGTGTTCTCCGAAAATCCATTTTCGATCGGGGTTCAAATAGGTTTGCGTGGGCTTGCCTTTGATCTGGTTGCGCAGCGCATCCTGCCGCTTGTTGGCATGCGGCAAATAGAATTGGTCGAAGAAGAACAGTGCGCACGCCAGCACCGCGCAAGCTGCCATCAACGGGGTTACGATCCTGTAGATGCTGATTCCCGTTGCTTTAATGGCGGTGATTTCGTTTGTGCGCTGCATCAGCCCCAGGGTAATCAGCACCGCCAGCAAGATGCCTAACGGGGTGATGTTGTACAGGAAATAAGGCGACACACTCAGCAAGTACTCTCCCACCACGATGGGGGAGGCCTGATTTCGCAAGATATCGCCCAACAGTTCGAACAAGGTGAACACCAGCAACAGCATGAGAAACGTCCCCAGAACCATCGCCAGATTCAGCGCGAAATCACGCAGCACATAGTCGTCCAGGATCATGGGAAAACTGGCGCTGAACACCCGCCTTCGCGTCGAGACTCGCCGGAAAACATCTTCACCGCGCCGGGCGCGCAACACCCCCGTGCCATTTACCTTCAATCGGCCCCTGAAAGGATTCAACCGGTCCCGCCAGGCCGATACATCCAAGGGCCTGCGTTCGGCGCGCCACAGCAGGAACGCCCCGCCCAGGAAGAACACAATGTCGGCCAGCCATACCCCAAAACCCGGGGAAACCCGTCCTTGGCGCGCCAGCGATACTCCCACTAACGATGCGAAGTAGTAGGCAAACACCAGCAATATGGCGAGAACGAAGCCAGTCGATTTCCCGCCCTTCTTGGACGACAAACCCAGCGGAATGCCCACCAGGGCCAAGACCAGGCAGGAAGTGGGCAGCGCGAAACGGCGATGAAGTTCGATCCAGTCCCAGCGCGACATGGGGTTGGTCTTATCGTGGGCCTGCCACCACAACTCCGCGGTTTTGAGTTGAGCGACAGGCGCCAGTTCCTGCTCTTTGCCACTCTCCGCTTGGGGCACTGGGATCGGGAGGTCGGTATGCTCAAAGGTTGAGATCTGATAGTTGCCTGGAGTCTTAGGGTCCATCTCGTGCGTTGAACCGTTGGTGAGTCGAAGGTGCAGAGTATTCGCGCCTTCGCTGACCAGAATCCCTTGCTCGGCGAGAGTGATGCGGGGCGACGCTGGCGTGCTCGTGTCGGCAATGAATACGCCCTTCCAGACCGCCGCTCCCTGGGCTGCCTGCACGTTCTGCACATAAAGCACGAGTTGCGGGAAGCCTTCGTAAAACACTCGCGGTTGGACTTCAAAGGAAATTTGCGACGACTTCAGTTGGTCCTGCAACCGCGCCATCGCTGCCTGGGAGCGCGGAGCCAGATAAACGCCATTGGCCAGCGCCAGAAGCCACGCCGCCACGGCGAAAATAGAAATAATGCGCAGAAAGCTCCACACCCCCAGGCCGCTGGCGCGCATGGCGGTGATTTCGCTATCCGCCGCCAAACGGCTCAATCCGATCAGAATTCCCACCAGAACTCCCGCCGGAATGCTGATGGTGAGCGTTACCGGAACAATCAGGAAAAAAACCTGCGCTACGCTCGGCAGCGGAGCGCTGTTGCGGACCACCAGTTCAAGGATTTGCCCCAGATCGCGCGTGAAGAGGACAAAAGTGAAGACGCCCACTCCAATCAAAGCGTGAGTCGTCACTTCGCGCAGAATATAGCGGGTCAGGATCCGCATGAGGCGTCGCTGAACTGAGTCTAGCATGCGTTCTGAGGGTGGCATTCAAGCTGCTAGTCGGTTCGCAGAGGTCCTCGCCGTACCCTTCGGGCGAGTGATGGAAAGGACGACCCTCCCCCCAGTGAGATGCCCAATAGTGTTATGCGTAGACGACGCCGAGGAGATGCTTGGTTTCTACCAGAGTCTCCTCGGCAACTACGGCTATGCGGTCGTGGTGGCCGAAGATGGGGCGAAGGCGCTGCAACTATTTCAATCGGGGACTCAGCTAATCGACGCCGTCATCCTCGATTACCAAATGCCCGCCATGACGGGCTTGCAACTCGCTGTTTCACTGAAGACGCTCGATCCGGAATTGCCCATCATGATGGTGGCGGGGAACGGCCCCCGGCTCGAAGCAATGTCTCCCTTTGTCGATGCCGCCCTTCCCAAAGGTGCTTCTATTCGCGAGATCACCGATCAACTCGAAGCTCTGTTGGAAGAGCGCTCCGCCCGATTGATTAGTTGACGACCTTGCCGGGATTTCGGCAGCTGTGCCGATCATTCGGCCTTGAGGAACAAGGTTGACAGCGGCGGCAACGTCAAACTCAACGAGTACGGCCGTCCGTGCGAGGGTTGGGTCTCCGCCTGAACTCCGCCCAGGTTGCCCATGCCGCTTCCGCCGTACTCCTTAGCATCACTGTTCAATAACTCCCGCCAATACCCGCCGGCAGGAACTCCCAGGCGATAACCAACCCGCGGAACCGGAGTAAAGTTACACACCACAGCAATGGTCGCCGTTGTCTTCCCCCTCCGCAGCAGTGAGATCGTGCTCTGCAAACTGTCATTGCAGTCGATCCACTCGAAACCGCCGGGCTCGTTGTCCATCTCGTGCAATTCAGGATGCTTCCGGTAGAGCCGGTTCAATTGCTCAACCCAGCTTTGGAGTCCACGGTGCAGCGGGTACTGCAAGACATGCCATTCGAGGCTGGTGTCATGCCCCCACTCGCTCACCTGGCCGAACTCGCCTCCCATGAAGAGCATCTTCTTGCCGGGTTGCGCATACATGTACCCGAACAGCAGGCGCAGGTTGGCGAATTTCTGCCACTCATCTCCCGGCATCTTTCCGATCAGCGAACCCTTGCCGTGCACAACTTCATCATGGGACAAGGGCAATACAAAATTTTCGGTGAAGCCGTACAACATGCGAAAGGTCAGTTGATTGTGATGAAATCTGCGATGAATGGGATCGTTCGCGAAGTACTTCAGTGTGTCGTGCATCCATCCCATGTCCCACTTGAAGCCGAATCCGAGGCCTCCCACATATATTGGCCGGGAAACCATGGGCCAGGCTGTCGACTCTTCGGCGATGGTCTGAATCCCGGGATGCTCGCCGTACGCTTCCTGGTTGAATTGCCGCAAAAACTCAATCGCCTCGAGATTCTCCCGGCCGCCATATTGATTCGGGAGCCACTCACCTTCTTTGCGCGAGTAGTCGAGATATAGCATCGAAGCGACCGCATCCACTCTCAACCCGTCGGCGTGATACTTCTCCAGCCAGAACATCGCACTCGACAGCAAAAAGCTCCGCACTTCATTGCGCCCATAATTGAAGATCAGCGTCTTCCAATCCGGATGAAAGCCCTGCCGCGAATCGGAATGTTCAAACAAATGTGTGCCGTCGAAATATGCCAGCCCGTGTCCGTCAGAAGGGAAGTGCGAAGGCACCCAGTCGAGAATCACCCCAATGCCATGCTGATGGAGAAAGTCCACCAGGTACATGAAATCCTGCGGTTCGCCGTAGCGCGCGGTGGGGGCGAAATAGCCGGTAGTCTGATATCCCCAGGAGCCGTAGAACGGATGCTCCATGATCGGCAAAAGTTCGACGTGAGAGAACCCCATTCGAGTGACGTACTCCGCCAGACGCGGCGCTAGTTCGCGATACGACAAAGATCGATTATGGTCTTCCGGAACCCGCATCCACGAGCCAAGATGCACTTCGTAGATCGCCATTGGTGCGTTCAGCGAATTCTTTTCCTTGCGCTCTGCCATCCACTCGTTGTCCGCCCACGCGTACTCCAGGTCCCAGACCACCGAGGCCGTGCGCGGTGGTTTTTCATGCAGCAGGCCAAATGGGTCCGCCTTATCCACCGCATATCCGTTATGGCGCGAAACGATGTGAAACTTGTACAGCACCCCTTTGGTGACTCCAGGGACGAATCCCTCCCATACGCCCGAGTTCCCGCGGGCCTCCAGCCGATGGGCCCTCGGATCCCACCGGTTGAAGCTCCCAATCACTGACACTTCGTGCGCGTTCGGAGCCCACACGCTGAAACATGCTCCCTGCTCATCGCCGGCGTCAGTGAGGTGCGCACCCAGTTTGTTGTATGCGCGATAATGCCGGCCTTCGTTGAACAGATGGAGGTCCTGGGGGCTCAGCAAACTTACATCGCCCCGCACCCCGGTTTCGGTCGTCTTCGCCATGTTCCGCCATCTCCAGTTTACAGGATGACCTTTGGGATCGTTTATCCGTGGTAATCTGCGTTAATCGGCGGCGAAACAACGCCCTGTGCGTGACCTATCCGTGTTGATCTGTGTAAATCCGTCGCGAAAGGTTTTGAATTTGTCCCCAAGACAGTTGTTCTGGTTCCTGGCCCTGGTGTTGGCACTCACCTTGTCATCCGGGGCGCAGGCCCCCGCTCCGCCGCCCGATCAGAAAATCTCTCCCAAAGAAGCGGATGAACTCTTTCAAGACGTTGACAAGATCCTCCGGTTTGCCAGCAAGGACTCCGGCCTGCCCATCAAACACGAGGTCAAACGCCGCCTCACCAGCCGCGACGAAGTGGTCTCCTATCTGCAAAAGTCTATGGCCGAAGACAAAGATGCTCAGCGCTTACGCCGTTCTGAGCAGGTCTTAAAGAAATTCGGCCTTATACCCAGGGACTTCGATCTCCAGGGTTTCCTGCTTAGCCTCCTTCGTGAACAAGTGGCCGGCTACTATGACGCCAAAACCAAAACTGTGAACCTGCTCGATTGGCTCGACGCCGAGCAGCAGCGTCCGGTTCTAGCCCATGAACTGACTCACGCTCTCCAGGACCAATCCTTCGGTCTGGAAAAATGGCTCGAGGATACCGACATCAACGATCAGAAAGAGCCAACCGCTGCCGACATCGAGCAGGACGAGGTCAGCGAAGCCCGGCAGGCTGTCGTTGAGGGCCAGGCCATGGTGACCCTGGTCGACTACATGCTTGAGCCCACTGGACAGTCGCTGTTAGGTTCGCCGCAGATCGCCAAAGCGTTGGAAGAGGGGATGCTGGTCGGTACAGCCGATTCGGTCGAGTTCAAGAACGCCCCAATTTATCTTAAGGAGTCGCTTACCTTTCCATATCGCTACGGCCTGGATTTCGAAGCCGAGCTGCTACGTAGTGGGGGTAAGCAGAAAGCATTTGCGGACACTTTCACCAATCCGCCGCGAACTACGCGCCAGATCATGGAGCCCAAAACGTATCTTTCCGGCGAGCGGCTGGAGCCCATGCGCCTGCCTGACTTCGATCATGATTTCAAGAACTACGACCGCTTCGATATTGGCGCTGTCGGAGAATTCGACATTGCACTTCTGGTGGACGAGTACGCCGGAGTAGCCGCTTCGCACGCTCTTTATCCCCACTGGCGTGGCGGATATTACTATGCCGCCCGGCCCAAAGGTGACTCGACGGCGCCTCTCGACGTCTTATATCTTTCCCGCTGGTCAGATGCAGAAAGTGCCTCCAAGTTCGCGGCCATTTACGCGGGCGCACTCGAGAAGAGATACAAGCACCTGCACCAGGTAGAGGACCATCCGACCCAGGATGTTACCCAATTGCCACGGCTCCAGGCTCTGACCGGCGCACACACCTGGCTAACAGAAGAGGGAGCGGTGGTGATTGTGGTGCAGTCGGCGAATGTATTCATTACCGAGAGTTTCGATCAAGCCACGACCGATCGACTGGAGCAGGAGTTGCTGGGGATCGCGCCAGCCGCAAAGTAGCGCTGGATTTGTCTCGTTTATCTGCGTTCATCAGCGGCGGAAGAAGGTGTTGACGTTGACCCGCTGAGCCGCATGCGATCAGCTACCTTGTATAATCTCCATTCGCATAAAACGTTCTAGAGGACATCCTTGTCACAAGCGGAAATCGGCATCATTGGCGGCAGCGGGCTCTATTCCATGCCCGGATTCACTGACCCCAAAGAATTGCGCCAGCAGACTCCCTTTGGCGATCCTTCTGACGCATATGTGCTGGGGACGCTGGCTGGACGCAAAGTCGCGTTCCTTGCTCGTCACGGTCGTGGTCATTTAATTTCACCCAGCGAGCTCAATTTCCGCGCAAATATTTATGGATTCAAACAACTCGGCGTTGAGCGTATTGTTTCCGTCTCCGCGGTGGGGTCGCTGAAGGAAGAGCACAAGCCTCTGGACTTCGTCATTCCCGATCAATTCTTCGACCGCACTCGCCACCGCATCGACACATTCTTTGGCGACGGCGTAGTCGCCCACGTCTCTTTTGCCGATCCCATCTGCGCGGAAATGGCGTCGGTGGTGCAGGCTGCCTGCAAAAAGGCTGGTGTTACCGCCAAACGCGGCGGTACGTACATATGCATGGAAGGGCCGCAGTTCTCCACCAAAGCCGAATCCAATGTCTACCGCAGCTGGGGAATGGACGTCATCGGCATGACGAATCTACAGGAAGCCAAGCTAGCCCGCGAAGCGGAGATCTGTTACGTGACCATTGCCATGGTCACCGACTACGACTGTTGGCATCCGCATCATGATGCGGTGACGGTGGACCAGGTTGTCGCCGTGCTGGTGAAGAATGCAGAGAACGCCTGCAACGTGGTGCGAGAAACCGTAGCCGCCATGGCCGCAGGGCGAACCTGCAAGTGCGGATCGGCGCTGGCCCACGCCATCCTCACTGACCGCAGCAAGATCCCAGCCGCCACCCGTCAAAGATTGCAATTACTCCTCGGAAAATATCTGGAAAGTGAAACTGCATGAGCATCCTTGCTGTCGGTTCCATTGCTTTTGACTCTATCGCTACGCCCTCGGGCCGCGTACAAGATATTCTTGGCGGATCGGGCACCTACTTTGCCCTTTCCGCCAGCTACTTTACCGACGTGCGCATTGTTGCTGTCGTCGGAGAAGACTTCACCGCCGAGCACGAAAGCGTCTTCAAGAAGCGCAAGATCGATGTCCGCGGCATTGAACATGTTAAGGGCAAGACCTTCCGCTGGGGCGGCCAATATCTTGAAAATCTGAACGAAGCCAAGACCGAGTTTACCGAGTTGAATGTCTTTCAGGAGTTCAATCCGAAAATTCCGCCCGAATACATGGATTCGAAATTCCTGTTCCTGGGTAACATACAACCCACCGTGCAAGCCAAAGTCCGCCGCAAAATGAGCCATTCGCAATTGACCGGCTGCGACACCATGAATTTCTGGATACAGGGCGCACGCGCCGAACTGCTCGAGACTTTAAAGCTCATCGACGTGCTGCTCATCAATGACGGCGAAGCCAAGATGCTGGCCGGAGAGCGTAACCTGCCGCGTGCCGCGCTCAAGGTACTTGCCATGGGCCCAAAAGCGCTCGTCATTAAGCACGGAGAGTATGGCGCGACCATTTTCTTTCGTGAAGGAGCATTCGGCATCGGCCGCCATCCCTTCCGCGCCCCCACCTTGCCTATCGACGAAGTGAAAGATCCGACCGGAGCCGGTGATTCCTTCGCCGGAGGCTTCATGGGATACATTGCTTCTCAGGAAACCCTCAATCGAGAAGTGCTCAAGCGGGCGCTGTTTTACGGCGGGGTCATGGGATCGTTCGCCGTCGAGTGTTTCGGTACGGAACGCCTACAGAACCTGAATCGCGAAGAAATCGAATCCCGCTTTGAAATTTTCCGCGAACTCACCCACCTGGAATGAAGCTTCAACCCACAGGCCGCTGGGACCGGGAAACCACCCTTGTAGGCCAGCTTGCCGCCGCTGCGTCGCTGGTGTCGTTTCTGTTTTACTTTCGACACGGCGACTTGTTGCTCTACGGTGACGCCGTTGCCCACATCAACATCGCGCGCCGCGTATTTGATTCCAGGACGCCCGGCCTGCTTCAGCTCGGCACGGTTTGGCTGCCCTTGCCCCACCTGGTGACGCTTCCGTGCCTGGTATCCGATGCCGCCTGGCAAACCGGTATCGGCGCCGCAATCCCGTCCATGGTGGCCTACGTGCTGGGGACGGTTGGTGTCTTTCGGTTGGTGCTCGGCGCCTTCAGCCCCGATGCCAAGCCCACTCCTGCCGTGCGAATCGCCGCCTGGCTCGCGGCCGTGGCCTACGCCGGCAATCCCAATCTTCTATATTTGCAAATCACGGCAATGACCGAGCCGCTGTATTTGGCTTTGTTCATCTGGGCCATGGTGCACTTCAGCGAGTTCACGCGATCGGCAACCGCAGGAACAAGCGCATCCTCATCGTTGACCAAATGCGGCCTCTGCCTCGCCGGTGCCTGCCTCACCCGCTACGACGGATGGCTGCTCGCCGGCGTGATGTGTTTTGCGGCGGTGCTCGTGGTGATCAAGTCGAGCACACCTCGCGCGCTTGCTCCAGCTCTCGCACGCTTGGTCTTGCTGGCCGCATTTGGGCCGCTATTGTGGCTCGGTTACAACGCTATCGTTTACCGCAATCCTCTGGAGTTCGCCAACGGACCCTACTCAGCCCTAGCCATCGAACAAAAGAGCATGCAGAGCCACCCCGGTGCTCACGATCTGCCGGTTGCCTTCACTTACTTCCTCAAGTCGGCCGAACTGAACATGACTGAAGCAGGTTGGCAGAGGCTTTGGGTGGGAGTGCTGCTGTTAGGCGCGTTAATGATTTTCATCTTCGACCTCCGCCTCTGGCCTTTGCTGTTGCTCTCGAGCCCGATACTCTTCTATGCCTTATCCATCGCCCACAGCGGCGTCCCTATCTACGTTCCGCCCTGGTGGCCGTTCTCCCTCTACAACACTCGCTACGGATTACAACTGCTTCCGGCGTTCGCGGTGTTTGGCGCTTTGCTTTTGCATTTCCTGCTGCCACTCGCACGCGGTCGCTGGGCAAAAATCGCAGCGGCCACCGCTCTAGCCGGGCTCATTGCTGCCAGCTATTGTTCAGTCTGGCGTGCCGGGCCCATCTGCTACCGTGAAGCCTGGGTCAACTCCCGCACTCGTATCACTTTGGAAACCGAGCTGGCGAACAATCTCAGACTCCTTCCGCACAACGCCACGCTGCTCATGTACCTCGGCGATCATGTCGGCGCCGTTCAGCGGGCAGGCATCCCGCTGCGCCAGACCATCAACGAGGGCAACCATCGCCCCTGGGCGCAACCGACCGATCCCGAAGGCTTGTGGGAACGCGCCTTGGCCGATCCCCATCAGTACGCCGACTACGTCATCGCGATGGACGGCGATCCGGTCGCGGCCGCCCTCGAGAAGGACCAGAAACGCGGTCTCACTTCCATGGTTGTCATTCACACCGAGGGCCAACCGTTGGCCACCATCTACTGGACTGGTCGCGTAACCCGGTAATCACGCCGGTTAACCGAGGAACTGACTAAGGGGTTCCAGCGCACTTTTCCGGTGATAGAATCCAGCCAAACTCAGATTCATGCCCACAGCTCATCACATCTACGAGACTTTGCACGCCGAGATGACCTCGATGGTTGGGGTCTCGATGGTGCGGCTAGTTGTGGCTGCGCTCCTGGGAGGCTTGATCGGGCTGGAGCGTGAGCTAAAGCATCGTCCGTCGGGGCTTCGTACCAACTTGTTTATCTGCCTGGGCGCTGCAATGTATACCATCCTCTCCGATTCCCTGGCGGTCGAACATATCGGAGATCACACTCGCATCGCTGCCCAGATCATTCCCGGCATAGGATTCATTGGTGCTGGGACCATCATTCATGCCGGGCGCGACCTGGTTACCGGCATCACTTCCGCCGCGACCTTGTTTGTTGTGGCTTCGGTCGGCATGGCAGTGGGCGGAGGTTTTTATCTGACCGCCAGCTTCGCAACCGGACTCATCTTGATTTGTCTCTATCTTCTCGGCAGCGCGGAGGACCGTCTGAGCCTTAAGCTGGCGGTTCATACCTACGAAGTGACTGGACCAAGCGCAGAGGAAATCAGCCAGGAAGTCAACCGTATCCTCGAATGCGTCCACTCCATTTCCCAGAATGTCCAGATTGCCGCCACTCGGGAGCACGTGCGATTTCAGTTCGACGTTGAAGGTACTCGCAAGGATCAGCAGCAGGTTTTCCGCGGTCTCAAGCAGTCGACGGTTCTGGCCAGTGCTATCCCGTTGGGGTCAGTGCAGGGTTGAATGAATTCGCCCGCCCTGGTCATTCCTTTCGTAAAAGCCAATGCCTGCGGCAATGACTTCCTGATAATTGACGGCTCGCATGCACCCGATCATCCGGGCAGCCTCAGTAAACGTCTATGCGACCGCCATCAAGGTGTCGGCGCTGACGGCGTGGAGTGGCTTTTCCCATCATCTGACGCCGATGTCCACGCGCGACTGTTCAACGCCGATGGCTCCGAGGCGGAAATCTCCGGCAACGGCACGCGTTGTGTCGCCGCTTATCTTTGTGCGGAACGCGCCAAAGAACAAATCGTAGTTCGCACCGGCGCTGGTTTGAAGACTTGTACGCTGATTTCGCGCAACGAAACTGAGTTCGAATTCGAAATCGCTATGGGCGAACCGCAAGTCGGAACTGAATTTCCGCTCAGGCTCGCTTCGCGGGAAGTTCGGGGCATTCCCGTCTCCATGGGCAACCCTCACTATGTAGTTTTTGTCACGCAGTTTGCTCCGGGATGGCAGTCTGAGGCGTCCGAAATTGGACACCATCACAACTTCAAGCAGGGAGTGAATGTTGAGTTGGTAACCATTGAAAACAAAGGCAATATAGCTGCTCGTTTCTTTGAGCGCGGAGTGGGTGAAACCCAGTCTTCCGGCACCGGCTCCTGCGCCGCCGCGGTTGCGGCCATCGCCGTCGGGAAAGCTGTGTCGCCGGTCCGTGTGCATGCCCATGGAGGCATCCAAACCGTCCGCTGGCAAGGCCATGTGTATCTCCGCGGACCGGCTCAGCTAATCTGCCGCGGAAAGTTTTTCCTTTAAGATTGAACTTCAAATGCCGCCCACGCCCCCGAACTCGCGCGTCAAACCACCTGCTCTCCAGTCCGGAGACACGGTCGGCATCATTGCTCCGGCGAGCAATATCAAACCCGAATTGCTTGACGCCGGATGCAAGGCCCTGCGCGCCTTGGGCTACAAACCCTTCTATTTCGACTCCATTCTTGATCAGGACCTGTACTTCGCTGGATCACTGAAGCGCCGGACGCAGGAACTTGAAGACATGTTTCTGCGGCCCGAAGTACGCGCTATCATCTGTGCCCGCGGAGGATACGGCGCCAACTATCTGCTCAACGCCATCGACCTACAAAAGATCAAATCCCATGCTAAGATTTTTGTCGGCTACAGCGATATTACGACGCTGCTCACGTACTTTGCCGACGCGGCCGGCTTAGTCACCTTTCACGGGCCGATGGTCGCCAAAGACTTCGCGCACGTCGACGGAGTGGAATCGGCATCATGGAATGCCGCGCTAGGCGGCAATTCTAACTGGGCCATCGATCTCACCGGTGTTAAGCCTCTAGCCGTCGGCACGGCCGAAGGCATTCTTTACGGTGGCTGCCTGTCGATGCTCGTAGCATCCCTAGGCACGCCCTACGAAATCCAGACCGCCGGAACCGTCCTGTTTATTGAAGATGTTGCCACCCGCCCCTACCAGATCGATCGCATGTTGATGCAGTTGAAGCTGGCCGGCAAGCTTGAGGGAGTTCGCGGCATCGTATTTGGCGAAATGCTGGACTGCGTGCAGAATAAGAATCAAAGCTACACCTTAGAAGAAGTCGTGCTGCGTGTCGTCGGGGACTTGCGCGTGCCCATCGCATACGGCCTGCGCTCTGGCCACGTCTCACGCGGCAACATCACCCTGCCCATCGGCGTTCGCGCGGCCTTAGATGTGACGAGCGGGGAAGTGAGCCTCAGAATTTTGGAGCCGGCAACAAGCGCCACAAACCAGAAAAACGTGCAGGCAGGAACGTAGTGCGGGGTTCCGCTGTGTTCCCCTGTGTACTCTGTGGCTAATAGTTTGACTATGACCAAGGGCAAACACATTCACCTCATCGGCATCTGCGGCACCGCGATGGCCTCACTCGCCGGAATGCTGCAGCAGCGCGGATTCCGCGTCACCGGATCAGACGCCGCCGCCTATCCGCCCATGTCCGACTTTCTGGCCTCACTCGGCATTCCTGTCCACCAGCCCTTCACCGCCGCGAATCTCGATCCCCGTCCGGACCTGGTCGTCGTAGGCAATGTGATCTCGCGCGGCAATGTCGAGCTGGAGCATGTTCTCGATCAACGTATCCCCTTTTCCTCGCTGCCGCACGTTCTGCACGACGAGTTCCTGCGCGACAAGGAGGTTCTGGTCGTAGCCGGGACCCACGGCAAAACTACCACTACCTCAATTCTCGCGTGGATCTTTCAGTCCGCCGGATTGCAGCCATCGTTTCTTATCGGCGGAATCGCCGAAAATTTCGGTAGCAGCTTTCAACTGGGAGAAGGCAAGCACTTCATCCTCGAAGGCGACGAATACGATACCGCGTTCTTCGACAAGGGCCCGAAATTCCTGCACTATTTTCCCGACGCTGTCATCCTCACTTCGATCGAGTTCGACCACGCCGACATCTACAAAGATCTCGAAGCAGTAGAGACCGCTTTCAAACGTCTGGTCAATCTTGTTCCGAAAAGAGGACGAATCATCGGTTTCGACCAGGGAGAGAGTATCGAGCGCTGTCTGGCTCGCGCTTTCTGTCCCGTCGAGCGCTACGGTTCCACGCCGCAAGCCGCCTGGCAAATTGCCGATCTGCATTTTGATCCCGCACGCACCACCTGGAAAGTCCTGCACGACTGCAAGGTCTGGGCCAACTTTGAATTTCCTCTCGCCGGCGAATACAACGTCTGGAATGCCACCGCAGCCGCCGCGTTAGCCGCAGCCTACGGCGTGTCCAAAGAACAAATCTCCGCCGCACTCAAGACTTTCAAAAGCGTCAAGCGCCGCCTCGAAGTTCGCGCCACCGTAAACGGCGTTACCATCATCGATGACTTCGCTCATCATCCCACTGCCATTGCAGGAACGCTGAAAGCTTTGCGATTTCGTTTTCCCGGTGCGCGCCTCTGGGTGATTCTGGAACCGCGCTCCAATACACTCCGTCGCAATGTTTTTCAAAACGATCTGGCGAAAAGTTTGGCTGACGCTGACGAGGTCGTAATCGCCGAGGTCTTCAAGTCGGAAGCCATTCCAGAATCCGAACGCCTCGACTTGGCTGCGGTCATGAGTGCTGTAAAAGACCACGGCCGCCGCGCGCGCATCGTCCCCACCGTCGACGGCATCGTGCAACTCGTCGCCTCCGAGGTGCGCTCGGGAGACGTAGTAGCCATTCTTTCCAACGGGGGCTTCGGCGGGATCTATGAAAAGCTGCCGGAGCGCTTGCAATCTCTCGCTGCAAGCCAGGCGAAAGCCGGGCACTGACATGGAGACGCAATCGTGATCCGCACCATCGCCATGCTGACGTTCTGGACACTGGCGCTGATTCCCGTAGCGCTGTTTTTTATACCCTGGTCATTTCTCGTCGGCAACGTTGATCTCATGTACCGGATGTTCATGTGGGGCGCGGCCGCCGGAGTGCGCCTTACCGGCGTGCGAGTCCGCGTCATCGGCCTCGACAAAATCGACCCCAATCGTACCTATGTGTTCATGTCCAACCACGTCTCAAACCTCGATCCCGCCATCACCGTACCGCTGCTTCCGCGGCGGACATCGGTCCTCATCAAGAGGGAACTGTTCAATATCCCAATCATGGGCAAAGCGATGCGCATGGGGTCGATGGTGCCGGTCGATCGTGGCGACCGCGATGCGGGCATCGCTGCCGTAAAGTTCGCCGCTGAAGTCGTCCGCCAGGGAGTCAATATGACCATCTACGTGGAGGGCCATCGATCCTTTGACGGCAAGCTGATCCCCTTCAAGAAAGGCCCGTTCTATTTGGCAGAAGGATGCAAAGTCCCAGTGGTGCCCATCACTATAGCTGGCACCCATTACGTCATGCCCAAGACGCGCTTCGCCATTAAACCCGGCCCGGTGGACGTAATCTTCCACGCCCCCATCGAACCAAGAGATTTCGGAACCCGTGACGAGCTGATGGAGAAAGTTCGCAGCGTAATCGAAAGCGGCCTGCCGCCAGAATTTCAAAACAGCGCCGACGCCGCGTCAGCCTGAGGATTCGCCTCTGTGTTGAGGAGCCTGCCCTGAGCGAAGTCGAAGGGTACTCTTCGTGGTTAAGTCTTTTTGCTTCTCACCGCCCTGGCAATCTCGGGCAACCTGCTCAATAACGCCGAGTACTTCAACCACAGCTTATGCTCCACCGCGGGCGCTCCACTGACAATCGCACCCGCCTCAATATCTCCTGCAACCCCACTTTGCGGCGTAACAATCGCGCCATCTCCCACTTTGCAATGCCCAACCACCCCCACCTGCCCGGTAAGAATCACGTTATTGCCAATCTCAGTCGATCCCGCCAGTCCCACCTGTGACGCCAGCAGCGCATCCTCGCCAATGTTCGATCCGTGACCCACCTGCACCAGGTTGTCGATCTTCGTTCCACGCCCGATATGAGTCTCGCCGACGCTCGCACGGTCAATGCACGAATTTGCCTGAATCTCCACATCGTCTTCAATCACCACCGGCTGCGGTTGCGGAATCTTGTTCCAATGTCCCGCATCGTCCTTCGCAAAACCAAATCCATCTGCCCCAATTACCGCGCCATTTTGCAGCAACACGTTGTTGCCGATGCGGCAGCCCTCACGTACCACCGCGTGTGCATGAGCAAAAAAGTTGTCACCGATTTTCACCCCCCGATAGATCACCACGTGCGCCAGCAGAACGGCATTCTTGCCGATCTCGACGCCTTCTCCGATCACCACGAATGGCCCGACGTGCGCGCCCGTGCCCATCTGTGCCGAAGCCGCAATGACCGCCGTCGGATGGACCTCCGGCGCATACTTCGCAGGCTGATGAAATATTCCAATCGCCCTGGCAAACGCCAAATAAGGATTCCCGCTGCGCAGCATGGCCGACGGCACGGCAGGGAAGTCCTCGGCCACAATCACCGCTGCCGCTTTTGTGGTGTGCGCCGCCGCCGCATACTTGGGATTGGCAACGAACGTGATCTGTCCCGGCCCGGCTTCTTCAATGCCGGCCACGCCGGTGACTTCAGTCTCAGGCGAGCCATGTTCCAGCCGCGCACCCAAAGTAGAGGCGATCTGTCCAAGTTTCATGGTGGTTACCCGTGGAGACAATCGGAAGGGTGATTGTAATGGAGCGAGGGGAGTGTGCAAATTCTTTCATCTTGACCACTCCCACCGCTTTGAACCACAATACTTTGCCTCAATTCTGCGGTTCCCCCGCCGCGCCATGCAGCCAACTCGAATGAGGCCCGACGTCTGTCCGCAAGGGAACGATATATCCCCAGCACACGACGCAAGGAGGAAGTCATGAACGTGATCAGCTTTTCCGCCGGAAACAAGGCCGGCTATCGCCGGAACTTTGCTTGTGTAACCCTGTTGCTGTCATTTGCGCTGCTGAGCGCCTCACAAGGCCTGGCTCAAGCCATGAAGGTCCTCCAGATCACCGCCCCGGGCGCCGTCAACACTTTCCCCAATGGCGTCAACAAGAGCAACATCGTCGTCGGAGACTTCATCAACTCCAGTGGCGCCACGGTAGGGTTTGCCTATCTCGGCGGCGCCAAGTTCAAGACTTTTTCCGCCCCGAAATCGAGCAAGTTCACGCGCATCCTCGGAATCAACGACTCCAACGTCGTGGTCGGAGACTTCTTCGGGACCGACAATTTTTATCACGGCTTCGTAATTAAGAATAACGGCACCAAATACAGCCAATACGACGTTGCCAAGGGGTCGGCTTCAACTTCGATCTTCGCCATTAACAAGACCGGGAATTTTGCTGGCGCAACCGGTGCTGGCGGGCCGAACCAGGGATTCGTGAACATCGCCGGGAAAGTCACCACGTTCTACGGCAGCGGCACCGATAATACCTTCGCTCTGGGGATGAACAGCTCAAACCTGGTCGTGGGCCAGTACTACGATTCCAGCGGGAACTCGCACGGCTTTTCGCGCGACTCAAATGGAGTCATCACCGAGATCGTCTTCCCCGGCGCATTGCAAACCGCATGCACGGGCCTGAACGATGCGGGTGAGATTACCGGCTGGTATGAGGACAGCGCCTTTACATTCCACGGCTTCACCGACATTGGCGGCCAGTTCCAGTCCAACGACTTCATCTTCACCGCAGGCGTCAGCAGTACCGGGTCCTATGTCGGCTACTACTACGGTCCCGGATCGGCGAATTGCAACAACGTGACTGGCACAAGCTGCTATGGCTACATGGCCACGCCGCAAAGCGATACTCTCTCCACGGTGCAGGTGGCGAATGCGCAGAGCACCAGCATTTATGCGGTCAACAACTCGAATGTAATGGCTGGCTTCTACACCGATTCCGGCGGCACTGTCCACGGCCTGATGCTATCGGGCAACACTGTAACCAATATCGACGACCCCAAGGCGCAACCCCAAACCACCACCTGCCTGGGAATTAATAACCCCGGCCAGATCGTCGGCGCCTATACCACCCCAAGCAATACCGTGGAGGGCTTCCTCTACACCAACGGAGCCTTCACCGATATTGGCTTTCCCGGCGCTACCAGCACCTACGCTTATGGCGTCAACGACGCCGGTGTAATTACCGGCACATATTTCGATACCAGCAACGTAGAACATGGATTCGTCTTCGATAACAACATCTACACCAGCGTTGATGTCCCTGGCGGCATCAACGCCATCGTCTGGTCAACCAACGCTGGTGGTTTGATGACGGTGGATTGGATTGACGCCAACGGCCTCTCCGAGGCTTCGCTCTACAACGGATCAAAATTTACAACTCTCACTATTCCCGGCGCCTTGCACAACTTCGCCCACACCATTAACAAGTCGGGGAACATCATCATGGGGTGGTATGACTTCTACGGCAACGAACATGGCGCATTCCTGAAAAACGGCACTTACTACATCTTCGACGATCCCAATGGAACCAGCGTTCGCGGCGACGGCCTCAACGACGGTAACCTGATGGTCGGCCGCTTCCTGCTGAACAGTAACGGCCAATTCGCCGGATTCCAGGGGACCATACCGTAGGGAGCGAGGCAGGTTCAGAGTTGCGATTTAGCATTCAAACTGACCGCGAGGACGACGGCCGCTGGATCGCGGAGATCCCGGAAGTCCCTGGTGCAATGGCGTACGGTGCAACGGTGGACGAAGCGGTCGCTAAGGCCTACGCGATTGCTTCCGCAGCAGATGCTTCTGGAACTTCGGTCCGAGGATAGATGCCAGCTATGACGAACACCTTGCAGTTGCTAACTGTCGTTGCGGTAGGATTCGCCTTGGCGTGCTATGGTCTTGCCAAGGGCAGAAAAGAACGCGAGGCCGATCGGACGCTACCCACCTCGACGAAATGACGCGGCGATTGAGCAATCGCAAGAACCCGTTGGTGACACCAAGCTCCGGCTCATTCATTGCGACAAACTTGAACATAAAGAACTCACGAAGGCCACGTACATCTACACCAAATAACCTTGCTGTTGACTGGTTGCTTAGTCCATGCCGCTTGCCCTTTCTGGATTACAAACCTGAATTCCTTTTGGCGCGTAACATTCGGCTGCGTTTCCAGGGAATACATCATAAGAATGTCCATATCTCCACAATCAAAAGGTACATTGCCAGACTCGAAATTTTCTAAACAAGTCTCGCTCTCGGCATCGCCACCAGGAGCAATCGTTTCAGCAGATGATCTCAGCGGAGCTATAGCCATTGGCTTCAGCTTGTAGTGCCCACCTATGATTATGCTGTTGACATTGCAAAATAGCTGATGCTTAGCGATTGTCGTCCCTCCTCCATTAGTCACCATAAATACGGATTGAAATATATCCTGAGATGGCGGGAGAGACACCGATGCCGATAAATTCCTAAAAGTATCTTCCTGTTGCGCTTCGAGCTCTCCATTCATCAACACCACATAAATCCCATTGCTCCGATGAGCAGCAAGCTACTTCCTGTCCATCCCACAACAAACCGCCAACACCATTTGTCCAGTAACAAAAAATGCCATAAATCAATTGCCAACCACACCGCCAAAACCAAAGCTCCCCAACTTTTAAGTTCAATCTCTCCCCTGCCGGAAGTGGAAAGCATCCACGCCAATATCAGGGCCACAGGCCCGTAGAGAAAAATCTTGGGGAATTTACCAATGTGCTCCACGGCTTTACGCTCAATCCATCCGGCAGGACACTCGACCGCAAGTTTCTTCCCTTGTCTTGGACGCCACTTCTTATCTCTAACCAAATACACCTCCACATCGATCTCCGTCCAAATATAAGCGGAGCATTCAACGCGGAATGGTACGCCGATTGCTCATCCGGAGTCAAAACTAAGCTAATATATTGCTTATTATTCATATACTTACATGCTTTATGTGATATTATTGTACACTATGCCCATATATCTATGGCATAATGTCCCTATGCAACCGCACCCAACCACCCCACCCTCCACCGCCCACCAACTCTCGAACTTCCTCCGCGAATGGCTTGGCGGACGCATCTCCTCAGAACTCGAATTAGCCTCGCTCGCCGAGCGCGGCTTGCCGCTCACCACCGTCAGCCGCATGACTCGCCACGGCCTCACTCGCGACGAAGTTCACGCCCTGGTTATTCATCGCCGGACGTTCAAACATCGCAAGGCCAGCCATCAGAAATTGTCGAAGGAAGAATCCGATCGAGCCATCCGCACCGCGCGCATTCTGGCCCGCGCGCAAGCCACGCTCGGCGATGCCGCGTCGGCGCTAACCTGGGTACGCGAACCCAAGACGCGTTTCGAAGGCAAGACGCCCATTCAGATGATGTCCACCGAAACCGGCGGCCGCTTAGTGGAAGAAATGCTGGTGCAGATCGACGAAGGAATGTTTGCCTGAGTGTTTCTCTGGAGAATCAGCAATCACGACTCGCTCGACGGACGCGGCGGCCTTCTGGCCTCCGCCCGCTGGCACACTCGCGGACGCCCTATCGTCTATCTCGCCGCCACGCCCGCCGGAGCGCTGGTCGAGACACTCGTGCATCTGGAACTCAAGCCCAATCAGTTGCCCAAGAGTTATCGCCTGCTGAAGGCCGAAGCGCCCAATGACTTGCCAATGATGCATTTCTCCGCGCTAACCGACGATTGGCGTCAAAACGAAACTGCCTCGCGCACTCTGGGAGACGAATGGCTGTCGCGGGCACAAACCGCCTTGCTCGAAGTCCCCTCCGTAATTCTCCCGGAGACAATGAATATCCTGCTGAACCCTCTTCACCCGGACGCCACGAGAATCAGCGTGCTGTGGCACGAGGCGTACCCGTTCGACCAGCGGCTGTTCGTCGGTAAGGCAAAATCCTGAAACGCAGAGGTCTCGCAGAGATCACCGAGAAAAACGCGGGCGGTTTACTTGCACATCACTGCTCGCCAAACATGGGCACCTGCAACGTATCACTCGGCATCCCACGCCGGCGGCGTCTGGTTGCTCCAATCACCGCCAACACCATAAGCGACTCCAGCGCACTCCGCGGCACGAACATGCGCTGCGTATTTGACCGCAGGTCTGGAGGATTGATCAAGTACCCCTCCGCCGACGCCTGTTGCAGGTCATTCGGCATCATTCCTTCCAGAACGTCGCCATCTTTGAATTTCAGCCGCACCCACAATCCTTCAGTACGAGGACGGGTGGTGAAAGTCTTACGGCTGGGCGACTCCGCCTCGCCAAACTCGCGGACGAAGTAAACCACCTTGACCTCGCGCAGCTCAATGGCGACTACGTTGCCGGCCGTATTCAGGATCTCCAGTTTGCCCTCGCGCACGAAATTCGCCGGCGCCACGTATCCATTCACCGTGTCGCGGTCAATTTTTCTGACAACCACCTTCTTATGGGTTGAGGGCATGCGCTTCGAGCCAAACCCGCCCTGGCTGCGGCTTCTTGCAGTCCGGCGTAGTCACATTCTCACATTTTTGCCGCGAACACAGTCAGTCATCTCGTTCGCAGTAGCCAAATCGTTAACCTTGTGTTATTTTGTGTAGTTTGCCGAGGGTACGCCTGAATCATCTAAAGCTAGTCTACAGAGCAGGTTACGTCGAAGACGGCGGCTCTAGTCCCAAGCTCCCAGTGTGCCCTGTGGAAAACGTGTATCCCACTCCGGCTGTTGGGCTAACCCTGCGCTATCGAGCCAAGCATGGCTGACTATATATACACCATGGAAATTCGTCTGACGCCCGACCAGCAACGGGGCGTCACGCTGGTGCAGGACATCGCTCGCGCCGCGGAGATGAACATCTATCTCACCGGCGGTGCGGTGCGCGACATCATCAGCGGCTTTCCCATTCGTGATCTCGATTTCACCGTCCAGGGCAATCCTCTCAAACTGCAAAAAGACCTGGAACGCGCGGGAGCCTTGGTCTCATCGACGGACGAAGACCTCAAAGCCATCTATCTGGTGCTTCCCGGCAAAGTGCGTGCCGAAATCAGCCCAGCCCGCACGGAACGCTACGAGAAGGTAGGCAAGCCTCCCCAGGTTGCACCCTCCACCCTCATCGAAGACCTGCGCCGCCGCGATTTCACCGTCAATGCCATGGCGCTGTCACTCAATCCCGGTTCGCGCGGTCTGCTCATGGATCCCTTCAACGGCGCGGCCGACATCGAAGCCAAGCTGCTTCGCACCCTGCACAATTACGCTTTTGTCGAAGATCCCTCCCGGCTGATTCGCGCCACCCGCTTTGCTGCGCGCTTTCACTGGCCGCTGGAGGAGCGTACGCAGGCCCGTTACCAGTCCGCCAAGGAAAACAACTATATCGACCACATTAACCACCGGTCGATTGGCATCGAGATCGAGCAGTTGGCCTACGAAGATGATCCCTTGCATATCATTCGTTCGCTGGAAAAGGAAGATTGGCTCAAAGTGCTGAACCCGCACTGGACCACCGCCAAAGTGGACACCGTCGGACTGAGTCAGTTGGTCAAAACCCGCCAGCAGATGAATGAACTTGGTTACACGCCCGATCCCTCTCCCGCCGTGCTTTATTTCCTGACTTCACGGTTGAGCGACAAAGATGTTGCCGACGTCCGCAAGATGATTCCGCGCAAGGACCTCGTCGAAGCCTGGAAGGATCTCGAGGACAATTCCAAAGACTTGGCTAAACGGCTGACCGGCAAAGAGGCCGCGACTCCTTCCCGCACCTGGAAGCTGCTTTCCGAAGCGCGGCCGGAAATGACGCTGTTCCTTGCCGTAACCGCCAAGCAGCAAGCCGTGGCGCAGAAGATCAAGAACTTCTTCACCAAGTGGCGGCAGGTGCAGCAGAAACTTCCGCTGCCGGAAATGACGGAGCTGTTCATCACGCCGCAATTGCCTGAGTATCCGAAGATCGCCCACGACGTATTCATGCTGTTGCTCGATGGCCGGCTGCGCTCGCGCACTGAAACTCTGAAATTCCTGAAGCCGCTGGCGCCTCCGCCGCCACCGCCCCCGCCACCGCCGAAGCGAGGACGCGCCGCCAAAGCCGCGGCCGCAGCACAAGGGGCCGCAACCCCAGCCCCGGCCGCCGGGAAAACAGGAAAGAAGGCGAAGGCCGCGCCGGTGGCCGCGCCTGCTCCCGTGACGCCGCCAAAGGCCGTGGTGGCGGCAAAGGCCAAGCCGACCAAACCACCGAAACCGGCGCCAAAGAAAAAGCCCGCGAAGCCCGCGCCCAAAAAGGCCAAACCCAAGAAGCACAGGCGCTAGGCCGGACAAGGGAAACCGTGAAATTGCGCCAACTCCTATTCGTGATGGCTATCCTGCCCGGATTGGCCCGCGCTCAGGCTCCGCAGGCAACCGCCACCGAGAGCAAACTGATCGCACTCGAAAACGCCTGGAACCAGGCGCAACTCCACCACGACGCCAACGCGCTGGGGCGTCTAGTGGGTGACCGCTTCATTTACACCGACACCGATGGATCGGTGATGAACAAGACCCAGTTTCTCGCCGATGCGAAAGACATGGACTACCAAGCCACTTCGGCTGCCAATACTAACGTTAAAGTTGACCTGTACGACACCACCGCCGTGGTCAGCGGTAGCTACCACACCAAGGGAACCTACAAGGCCAAACCTTTCGATCATCATGGCCGCTTCACCGACACCTGGATTTATCTCAACGGCCAGTGGCAATGTGTTGCCAGCGCTACCACACTCTTACAGCACAAGTAGTGAATCTCAGTGGCTGCCTCTGTGTCCCCTGTGCCCCCTGTGGTTAGGGTTGTTCACCAAGTGTGCCAAGCCTTCTTGACCGCCAGAAATCCACTGCCTGTGCATAACTACGCCTGATGTTTGCGGCCACCTTCCGCTTACAATCAGCCCGACGTAAAATCAATAGAGAGCCCCATGTCACAATTCGTCCACCTCCACCTCCATACCGACTATTCCATGCTCGACGGCGCCTGCGACGTTGAGAAGCTCTGCGAGCGCGCCAAGCAGTTAGGCATGCCGGCTGTGGCCATGACCGACCACGGTAATATCTTCGGCGCGGTGCACTTCGTGAATGCCGCCAAACACGAAGGCATCAAGCCCATCGTCGGCTGCGAACTTTACATCTGCAAGAAGGACGATCACAACATCGAGCGCACTCCTCCCGACAACGACACCTACAACCATCTGCTGGTGCTGGCGGAAAACGAGGAAGGCTATCGCAATTTGGCGAAGATTACCTCAGAAGCCTCTCTCCGTGGCTTCTATTACAAGCCCCGCGTGAGCAAGAAATTTCTTGCCGAACACTCAAAGGGCTTGATAGGCCTCTCGGGTTGCCTCAAAGGCGAAGTCGCCGAGTTTCTGATGGAAGGGAAGTACGAGGCCGCTCGCACAGCTGCTGTCTCCTATCGCGACATCTTTGGCAAAGACAATTTCTTCCTCGAAATCCAGGATCAGGGTCTGGAGATGGAGCACCGCATCCACCCCGACCTGTTCCGCCTGGAAAAGGAACTCGGCCTGCCGATGGTGGCCACCAACGACAGCCATTACCTGTGTGAAGAAGATGCCCACGCTCAGGACGTGATGGTCTGCATCCAGACCGGCAAGTCGATTCAAGACACCAACCGCATGAAGTTTCAGGGCACCGGCTTTTATGTCAAGAGCCACGACGAGATGTTTCAGATCTTCAAAGATGCGCCTGACGTGCTTTCCCGCACTCTCGCCATCGCCGAACGCTGCAATCTACGCCTTGAAAAGGTGAGCAATCCCTTTCCCCATTTTGATGTGCCCGCCGGTTACACCCTCGACAGTTATTTTGAGCACGTCACCCGCGAGGGCTTCGCGCGCCGTCTGGAGGCGCTGAGAAGTTTGCAGGAGCAGGGCCGCATCAAGCACAGCCTGGCCGACTATGAACAACGCCTCGCCCGCGAACTCGCCATCATCCAGCAAATGCAGTTTTCCGGATATTTCCTCATCGTCTGGGATTTCGTCCGTTATGCGCGGGAGCACAACATTCCCGTCGGCCCGGGTCGTGGCTCGGCAGCCGGTTCGCTGGTTTCCTACTCGCTCGGTATCACCGACCTGGATCCGTTGCAGCACGAATTGCTGTTCGAGCGCTTCCTGAATCCCGAACGCATCTCGATGCCCGACATCGACATGGATTTCTGCATGAATCGCCGCGGGGAAGTCATCGATTACGTGACCCGTAAGTATGGCCGCGACAATGTCGCTCAGATCATCACCTTCGGCACCATGGCCGCCAAAGCGGCAATAAAAGATGTAGGCCGCGCCATGGATATTCCCTACGCGGACGTGGACCGCATCGCCAAAATGGTGCCCACCACGCTGAACATCAAGTTGGAGCAGGCCATCAAAGATTCACCCGCGCTGCAACAGGCATACGAGAACGAGTCCCAGGTGCGCCAACTTCTCGACACTGCCCGCAAACTCGAAGGGTTGGTTCGCAACGCCGGAGTCCACGCCGCCGGGGTTGTCATCTCCCCGCGCCCGTTGATTGAACTCGTCCCGCTGCACAAGACAAAGAACGACGAAATTGTTACTGCCTTCGACATGGTGGCCATCGAAAAGATGGGCCTGCTGAAGATGGACTTCCTTGGCCTGACCACGCTGACCATCCTCGACGACACCGTCAAGCTGATTGCACAGACTCGCGGAGAACAACTTGCGTTGGAGAATCTTCCGCTGACCGATCAGGAGACCTACGAGAAGGTCTTTCACAAAGGCCTGACCACCGGCGTCTTCCAGTTTGAATCGCACGGTATGCGCGACGTTCTTCGCCGCTATCAGCCATCAACGATTGGCGATCTCACCGCTCTCAACGCCCTGTACCGCCCCGGTCCGATTCAAGGCGGCATGATCGACTATTTCATCGAGCGCAAACACGGACGCAAGAAGATCGAGTACGAATTGCCCGAGCTGAAAGAGATGTTGGAGGACACCTGGGGAGTCATCGTCTACCAGGAACAGGTAATGCAGATCGCCAATCGCCTAGCGGGCTATTCGCTGGGAGAAGCCGACGTGCTCCGTCGAGCCATGGGCAAGAAAAAGCCGGAAGAGATGGCTCAGCAGCGCGAGCGTTTCGTCGAGGGCGCAGTCCAGCGCGGCTACCCCGCCAAGAAAATCGAAAAAATCTTCGACTTGCTGGCCAAGTTTGCCGAATACGGTTTCCCCAAAGCGCATTCTGCCGCCTATGCGCTTCTGGCTTATCAGACCGCATATCTCAAAACGCACTATCCCGTCGAGTTCATGGCAGCCATGTTGACCTCGGTCACCGGCAGCACCGACGACGTCGTCAAATACATCAACGAGTGTCGCGAAATGGGCATCGGCGTTGAGCCACCCGACATCAACGTCAGCGCCGCCAACTTTACGCCGCACGGTTCTGCAATCCGCTTCGGTCTGGCAGCGGTAAAGAACGTCGGTCACAACGCCATCGAATCCATCGTCGCCGGACGCAAAGAAAAGGGCCGTTACACCTCCATCTACGAATTCTGCGAGAAAGTCGATCTACGCCTGCTCAACAAGCGTGTACTCGAGTCGTTGGTAAAGAGTGGGGCCATGGACTCTCTCGGCCACCGCGCCCAATTGATGGCCGTTCTTGATAAAGCCATCGACCGCGCCGCCAAAACCCAGCGCGACGCCGAGTCCGGCCAGCACGGCCTCTTCGGAGTATTTCAGCAGGAAGAAACCGGTTCGGACAACGACCGGCTGCCCGACACCCCCGACTGGGACGAACACACGCGCCTCGCCGCGGAAAAAGAAATTCTCGGATTTTTCATCACTGGCCATCCCCTCGAAAAGTATCGCGACAAGTTGCAAGACCTGCGCGCCCTAAGCACCTCCGACATCGCTGCGGTGAAGTCTTCCACCGGCAAAGACGAAAACATCACCACTGCCGGAATCATCACCGGAATCAAAGTGCTCAAGTCTAAGAAAGGCGATTTCTACGCGCAAGGCACTCTCGAAGATATGGAAGGCTCCGTCGAGATGATTGTCTTCCCTGAGGCCTACCGCAAACTCGGCGACAAAGTGAAGCTTGAAGTCCCTGTGTTGGTGCGTGGCGGCCTGCGCATCGAGGAAGGCGCGAACCCCAAACTCACGGCGAATGAGATCATGCCGCTTGAGGATGCCAAGGTACCGCTGCCGCGTTCGCTGCGCATTCGCATCCCCGTCGAGACCGCCAGCGAGTCCACCGTCGACGACTTGCATCTGCTTTGTTCTCAGTCCAAAGGCGAGGCCAAAGTATTGTTTGACGTGGAACGCCAGGGGGATTTCATGGTAGTGATGGAAGCGGAAGGCTATAATGTGCTACCAGACCGCAATTTTATGGCGCGCGTTGAGGAATTGTGCGGTCGCGGCGCGGTTCGTGTTATTAACTGAAGCGACAGTGAATGAGAGCATCCTCCCACGGCGCATTCGGGCTGCAGGTGACGACCGGGTCGAGAATTGTCAACGTCGGGCTGGTGGTGACTGGTACCGATTTTCTGCTGTCAATGGTGGAATCGCGCTGGGCCGCTAGGAACGGTGTAGCCCGCAAGATGGACATACAACTTAAAGCCAGACAGGAACTGGAGAAAATCGAGCAGCAGCTTTCCCGGCTACAATCCGCGCCGGGACAAAACGACGATCTCCGCAACCAGATCAAACAGCTGAATGATCGCATCGACTCTCTCCGTATCGAGGTCTCGGCGAATCATGACGCCTGGCAGAGGACAGAATTGGCCCGACATCCCCAACGCCCTTATGCATTGGATTACATCGAGCGGATCTTCACTGACTTCAGTGAAATTCACGGCGACCGGGGCTTCGGCGACGACCCCGCCATCGTCGCCGGCATGGCTCGCTTCCAGGGCCAGGAAGTCATGGTCATTGGCCACCAGAAAGCGCGCGACACCAAGCAAAAGGTTTATCGCAATTTCGGAATGCCAAATCCCGAAGGCTATAGAAAAGCCCTGCGTGTGATGAAGATCGCAGAAAAATTTCGCCGGCCGCTATTTACTTTTGTCGACACACCCGGAGCTTATCCCGGCCTCGGAGCCGAAGAACGTGGCCAAGCCGAAGCCATCGCCCGCAATCTGCGCGAGATGGCGCGCTTGCAGGTTCCGATCATAACGACGATTACCGGCGAAGGCGGCAGCGGTGGCGCATTGGCCATTGCGATTGCTGACCGCGTCCTCATGATGGAGAACTCGATCTACTCTGTGATCTCGCCTGAAGGCTGCGCCTCCATCATGTGGCGCGACGCCACCAAGAAAGAACTCGCCGCCCAGGCTCTGCACATCACCGCAAAAGACTTGAGCGAGCTAGGCTGCGTAGATTCAGTCGTCTCCGAACCCGACGGCGGAGCCCACACCGACCACGCCGCCGCCGCCGATCTGCTGGCCGAATCCTTGAAGGCCAACCTCGCGCAACTAGTGAAAATGCCGATTCCTGAGTTGGTCGATGCCAGGTACAACAAATTCCGCAAGATGGCGCAGTTTTTCCGGGTTGAAGTCTAATCTCAACGTTCTGTCAACCTGAGCGAAGGGAATGCTTCGCAACGCGAAGCATTCCTGTAGTCTAAGGACCCCTACCAAGCCCGCGGTGCCTCAACCGTGTTAAGGCATTCTCCGCGCGCACATGTATTTCCCAACCAGGTACACCAACCCTTCGTTTCGCCTCCCGCCCACCCTCCTGCCGTATAATGAAAGGTTGCTCTCATCACTCTTCATTACGAGCGGCCCAAAACCCGCTCCAGCCAAAGGAAGGAACAGGCAATGGCCACCACAGATGTAACTCCCCTTGGTGCCTCTGGGCACGCGGGGCAGAAACGTGTCGTCAACGACATGACCATTCAAGTTGCGACGGTGAATGGATCCGGTTCACAAAGCTCGAACTCAGTCCTGTTGCGCAGCATTTTTCAGATGGGAGTTCCCGTTTCCGGCAAGAACATGTTCCCCTCAAACATCGCCGGATTGCCCACCTGGTTCACCATTCGCGCCAACAAAGATGGATACATCGCGCGCAAGAAGGAAATCGATTTTCTGGTGGCTATGAATGCCGAGACCGCCCAGGACGACGTAAAATCACTCGCCCCCGGCGCAGTCGTGCTCTATGACGAGCCCCTGAACCTCAATCAAGTCCGCGATGATTTGCTTTATTATTCCGTCCCCTTTGACAAACTAGTCGCGCCCGTTTGCCCCGAAGCCAAGTTGCGCAAGCTGGTCAAGAACATGATTTACGTGGGCGTGGTCGCGAAACTGCTGTCCATCGACATGGCCGAAGTCGAGAAGGCCCTCCGCAAACAGTTTGCCACCAAGCCCAAAGCCGCAAACCTGAACTTCGCCGCTGCCAAGGCCGGATTCGACTACGCCGCTAGCTCGTTAACCAAACTCGGCCCCTACGTCATCGAGCGCATGGACAAGACCGCGGGCAAGATCATCATTGACGGCAACTCCGCCGCTGCCCTCGGCTGCATGTTCGCCGGAGTCACAGTCGTGACCTGGTATCCCATCACTCCGTCCTCTTCGCTCGTCGAAACCCTGATCGAATACATGAAGGACTACCGCATCGGCCCCGACGGCAAAGCCACTTTTGCCATCGTTCAAGCCGAAGACGAACTAGCCGCCATCGGCATGGTTCTCGGCGCAGGCTGGGCCGGAGCGCGCTCCATGACTTCGACCGCCGGGCCCGGCATCTCGCTGATGTCGGAATTTGCCGGCCTCTCCTATTACGCCGAGGTTCCCGGCGTTATCTGGGACATCCAACGCGTCGGTCCATCCACCGGCCTGCCCACGCGAACCTCACAAGGCGACATCCTCTCCACCGCGTTTCTCTCGCATGGCGACACCAAGCACATCATGCTGATCCCATGTTCGGTGACGGAGTGTTTCGACATGGCTGCCGACGCTTTCAATCTTGCCGAACAGTTTCAGACGCTGGTCTTCGTCATGTCCGACCTTGATCTGGGCATGAACAATTGGATGTCCGACCCGTTCACTTATCCCACCGCCCCGTTGCAACGCGGTAAGGTTCTCTCCAAGGAAGATCTCGACCGGCTAGGCGGCTTCAACCGCTACAAAGACGTCGATGGCGATGCCATTGGCTACAGGACATTACCTGGAACCGAGCATCCCGCGGCCGCGTATTTCGCCCGCGGCAGCGGCCACAACGAAAAGGCACAGTACAGCGAACGCCCCGACGATTTCGAACGCAACATGGAGCGCCTCAATCGCAAGTTCGAAACCGCCCGCTCGTTCGTGCCGCGGCCCGTAATCATGAACGGCAAGTCGGTAGCCGGCAAGAAAAACATCGGGATTATTGCCTACGGCACTTCCCACTGGGGGATCATCGAAGCCCGCGACCAGATGCGCAATGAATACAACCTTGAAACCGACTATCTCCGCATAAAAGCTTATCCCTTCACTCGCGAGATCCACGAGTTCATCGAGAATCACGATCGGGTATACGTGGTCGAACAGAACCGCGATGCGCAGATGCTCACCCTTTTGAAGCTCGACATCAAGCCGGAACTTGTCACCCGGTTGCGCAGCATCGCTCACATTCACGGGCTTCCGCTCGACGCCCGCTCAGTCACCGACGAACTTACCAGCATGGAGGGGAAGTAACATGGCGACCACACCCACCGCGCCCAGTAGCGCACCGGCTCCAAAGACCAATCGCATCGGCCTCACCGTGCTCGACTATCGCGGCGGCAAGACCACGCTCTGTGCCGGCTGCGGCCACAATGCGATTTCCGAGCGCATCATCGACGCCATGTATGAAATGGGTGTCCAGCCCGAGCGTGTCATCAAGCCCAGCGGTATTGGATGCTCCTCCAAGACTCCCGCGTACTTCATGAGCCGCTCGCATAGCTTCAACGCTGTCCACGGCCGTATGCCGTCGGTTGCCACCGGCGCGGTCCTGGCCAATCACAAACTCATCGCCCTCGGCGTCAGTGGCGACGGTGACACTGCCTCTATCGGCATCGGACAGTTTGTTCACCTCATGCGCCGCAATCTGCCCATCATCTACATCATCGAAGACAACGGCGTTTACGGACTCACCAAGGGCCAGTTCTCCGCCACCGCCGACGTCGGCTCGAAGTTGAAAAGCGGGGTCCTCAACGACCTTCCCGCCATCGACACCTGCGCCATGGCCATCACACTCGGCGCGACTTTTGTCGGACGCTCCTTCTCCGGCGACAAGAAGCAATTGCATGCCATGTTGAAAGCCGCCATCGCCCACAAAGGCACAGTCATGATCGACGTTGTCTCACCCTGCGTGACCTTCAACGATCATGAAGGCTCCACAAAATCCTACAAATACATGAAAGAACACGAGGAGCCGCTACAAACCCTCGACTTTGTCCCGGTGTTCCAGGAAATTAACGTGGAGTACGACGCCGGAACGACTGTAGAAGTCACCATGCATGACGGCTCGCGCCTTCGCCTCACGAAACTTGAAGAGGACTACGACGCCACCAATCGTATCCGCGCCATCAGCCGCCTGCACGAAGCGCACGAGAAGGGCGAAGTCCTCACCGGGATGTTCTACGTCAACCCGAAGGCTCCCAGCTTTATCGACATGCTTAACGTGACCGACCAGCCTCTGGCCACGCTACCGGAGTCGGTGATTCGTCCCGGCAAAGAGGCGCTCGACGAAGTAATGGAATCGCTCCGATAGGGCCTAGGTATTCTCGTGTGGGGCGGACACTCTTGTCCGCCTCTCGTCAGGTAGAAATAATTGTCGGACGACACGGTTACGACTCCACCATGACCGTATCCATCTTCATCGGCACCAGCCTTGACGGCTTCATAGCCCGCCCCAACGGTGCTCTCGACTTTCTCCCCGTGGACGGCGGCGAACCTCACGGATACAACGAATTTATCGCCGGCGTCGATGCGCTGGTGATCGGCCGCAACACCTTTGAAACCGTTCTAGCCTTCCCTCAGTGGCCCTATGGCAAAAAGCGAGTAGTCGTTCTCAGCAGCAAAGCGCTCGACTTCTCAAAAGTCCGCGGAGGCGTTGTCGAACAAATGTCCGGAACTCCGGCCGAAATCATTGCGAAACTCGCCGCCAGCGGCGCTCATCACCTCTACGTCGATGGCGGCATCACCATTCAACGATTCCTCCGCGCCGGCCTGGTCCAACGGCTCATCATCACCCGCGTACCCGTGCTCATCGGAGAAGGCATCCCACTCTTTGGCAGCCTGCCACACGATATCAAGTTGCGTCATGTAGCGACCCAGGCCTACCCGAGCGGTCTGGTAAAAAGCGAGTACGAAGTAATTCGCTAGCACCTCCGTGCACCGGAGCCTGCCCTGAGCGACGTCGAAGGGTCCGGTAAAGCTTTTGCCAACGACCAACGACCAGCGACCTACGACCGACATGCTCCTCGAATCTCCTTGACCCCCGCCCACCGGCAAAGTCATAATTCCCGCACTCATCCAGTCCGGCCAGCAAGCTCACTTTGTAGTACATAGGAGGTCTTCCGATGTCTGAAGCCATCAACAAGCGCATTGGCGACTACGAAATCCTCAACGAACTCGGCGCCGGAGGCATGGGCAAAGTCTACAAAGTCCGCAACGTCATCTCCGACCGCATCGAGGCCATGAAGATCCTCCTTCCCGATCTCGCCGGCCGTCAGGAACTCGCCGCCCGCTTTCAGCGTGAGATCAAAGTTCTCGCCGCCCTCGATCATCCCAACATCGCCGCCCTGCGCACCGCCCTAACCCTCGACAACCAGTTGGTGATGATCATGGAGTATGTTGAGGGAACTACTCTCACCCAGCGCATGCAGCAGGGGCCCGTTCCGGTTGCCGACGCCGTCAACTACATCAGCCAGGTACTCGATGCGCTCGGCTACGCGCACCAGCACCATGTCATTCATCGCGATATCAAGCCCGCCAACATGATGCTCACTCCCCAGGGCATTGTGAAGCTGATGGACTTCGGCATCGCCCGCTCCGGCGACGAGTCCACCCTGACCATGACCGGCACCACCCTCGGTTCACTCGGCTACATGTCGCCCGAGCAGGTGAAGGGCGAGCCGACCGACGCGCGCTCCGATCTTTATTCTGTCGGCATTTCGTTATATGAAATGGCCACCGGACGCCGTCCCTTCCGCGAATCGAGCGACTACTCCATCATGGCTGCGCAGGTAAACCAGCCGCCAACGCCTCCCATCGAGATCAAGCCGGGCCTGCCGCCCGCGCTCAACGAAATCATTCTCCTTGCCATCGCCAAAGATCCCGCTGCGCGTTTCCAGTCCGCCGAGGCTTTCAGGAATGCGTTAAGTCGCGTGGTCCCGGCCTCGCCGGAGCAGAGCAGCGCTGCCGCCAGCGACCGCGCACGGTCCAGCATCAATCCGTTGCCTCCGACGGCAACCATGCTGCCGGTGCAGACGGTGACTGCATCCACTATTTCGGTCAAGCAACCCCAACCGCCGCCCGCCGCGTCGCAACCAGGTATGGTTACCAACGTCGCGCCGCCACCTTCCGCCAGCCATCGCGGACTTTATATGGCCGTGGGAGCTTTGCTGCTGCTGATGGTTCTGGCTGCGGCCGGAATGTACAGCCGCAACGCCGATGCCCGCCGGGAGGCGTCGCATCCGGCCGCCCCAGCCGCTCAGGATGCCGCTCCGCCCGCGCCCACACCCCAAACCACCACTCCCGCAGCGGATGCCTCCACTCAACCCGCTGCCGAAACCCCTGCGCCGCCGCCCGCAACTCCTCCCGTAAAAGTAAGAGCTCGCGCTGCCCAGCCCGATACTGCAGCGCAACCCCAGCCCGACCCCAACGCGCCGCCGCCCATCGATCTCGATGCGCTCGAGCATGAGATCGACCAGATCACCGCCCGATCCGGCTCCGTGAACAGCGGCCTCGACGGCTTGCGCGCCCAGCAAGCCCGTGACGGCTACGGCCTCCGCGGCGACATCGCACAGCGCCAGGAAAGCATGAAGCTCAACGTCCAGAAGGCGCAGGATGCCATCACTCACGGCGACGGCGTGCGTGCCAAGCGTTACGCCGACATGGCCACTGCCGACATCGAAGCCCTGGAAAAATTCCTGGGACGCTAGGACCGGAAAGCTTGTGAGCATTTGGTGCTCCGAAAACGCTTCCCAGCTGAGGAATCCTTCGTCTATTTTCGGAATCTTCCCGAAGTTGGACTCTCTGTACGAAAGTCCCGATTTTTCTCGACCTCGCCTAAAACCTTGTCAAGCCCCTTTGAACCGTCATTTTCCCGCGAAACCGTTGATTCCAACCCGACAATAAAGTTCAAAACCATGTCTCACTTACCTCTTCAACTTGCTATTCTGAAGTTATAGAGATCAATACGAAAGGGAACAGGCGCGGGCCACCGGTCCGCGCCTTTTGTTTTGCCTATGAAAGCACTTAGAACGACGCTGCCCCCATACATCCACAGCAAACGCCGCGGTGAGCTCGCGGAAGCGGCTTTTCTACACAAGGCCGCAGGTCTGGGTCTCACCGTGGCTAAACCCTGGGGCGACAGCAATCGCTTCGACTTCATTGTTGAGACGGGGGGCCGGATGGTTCGGGTGCAGGTGAAGTCCGCCTACTCGGGAAACAAGTACGGCGGATACATCTTCCACAATCACGGTGCGAGGCACGCCGATACTTACACTGCTCGGGACATCGACTTTATGGCGGCTTACATTGTTCCCGAAGACGTCTGGTACGTTCTGCCAATTGACGCGTTTGCCGGAATTACCAGTTGCCAACTCTTCCCCAGGAGTCGACGGCGACTGTCGCGATACGAAAAGTATCGCGAGGCTTGGGGGCTTATCTCGGATCCCAAGAAGCAATCAACACGCGAATGTTGAAGGGTGTTTTTCGACGGCTCGCTGCGCGGCGACTTGAGCACTAATAATCGCCGTGGTAAACCCTGCGAATTAGGTACAAGAAAACCGCAAACAACTGAAACTACATGGCTAACAGGCACTCATTTTGGCGAAAAAGAATAGGTGGGCGTATGCTTGGTAGGCTCCAGAGAGTCGCTATGAAACAGGTAAATATTGCGCTGGAAAACTGCTACGGGATCAAGAAACTGGATTACCAGTTTGATTTTTCTGACGAGTCCGTTTACGCGATCTATGCGCCCAACGGATCAATGAAATCCTCGTTGGCCCAGACCTTCAAAGACGTGGTACAAGGCAACCCGTCGAAGGACAGGATGTTTCCGGCCCGTGTTTCAGTGAGGAAGATAACGGACGAGAAAGGCACTGAACTCCCACCCGAGAGCATTCTCGTGCTTCCCCCTTACGATGAGGTTTTCAGTCACAACGAAAGAACTTCGCTGCTCCTGGTAAACGACAAATTGAAAAAGGAGTACGAGCAACTTCACCGCGACATTGATCTAGCTAAAGACGCTTTGTTGAAGGCTCTGAAGTCTCAATCGGGGTCGAAGAAAGACCTGGAAAGTGAAGTATCCTCAGCGTTTACACCAGCCAGCGATAGGTTTATCCCAGCACTCCTGCGGATTAAGGACGAGGCCCTAGGGCAGAAGGATGCTCCATTCGCAGATGTGAAGTACGACACGATATTTGACGACAAGGTCGTATCGTTCCTTAAGACCAAAGACTTCAAGACGGCGATAACGGAATACATCACCCGGTACAACGAACTGCTAGCCGCATCGACCTACTTTAAGAAGGGCATCTTTGAGTACTACAACGCGGCGACGATCGCAAAATCATTAGCCGACAACGGATTCTTCGACGCCAAGCACTCGGTCAGTTTCAACAACGGCAAGCGCGTTGAGATCAAGACGGTGGAGGCGTTGGAGGAGATGATCGCGAAAGAGAAAGACGCGATCACTAAAGATAAGGATTTGAAAAAGAAGTTTGCCGAAATCGAGAAACTCATAACAAAAAACGCAACAGTCCGTGATTTTCAAGCCTACCTGACAACGCACGATACATTGCTGCCCCATCTCGCAGATATCGCCACGTTCAAAGAGGACATTTGGAAATCGTATCTTAAAGTACACGGAACGTTGTTGACCGACTTAGTAGCCAAGGTGCAGGCGGCCGCCGACAAGACGCAAAAGATCGTAGATCAGGCTGCCAAGGAGCGTACCCTCTGGGAGAATGTTATTGATTTATTCAACGACCGCTTTGTCGTTCCATACAAGCTAAAGGCCAAGAATCGTGAGGCAGTCATTCTGGGTAATGAACCCGTTCTCAGCTTGGAGTTCATTTTCGAGGACGGCGGGGACCATGCCCCGGTGGAGCGTTCAACGCTTTTACAGGCGCTTAGCCAGGGCGAAAAAAAGGCACTATATGTCCTCAATGTCATGTTTGAAGTGGAGACGCGACGAAAGGAAAAGAGGGAGACCCTCTTCGTCGTCGATGATGTTGCGGACTCGTTCGACTACAGAAACAAATACGCCATCATTCAGTACCTCAAGGACATTACAACAGAACCTACCTTCCGGCAGATCATTCTCACGCACAACTTCGACTTCTTTCGCACGCTCAAGGCCCGCCTGTGGCCGTCCCTGCGATCTGACCATTGCCTAATGGTTACCAAGACTGACGACGGCATTTCGTTCCACAAGGCCAAGGGCGTTCAGAATGTTTTTATCAAGGACTGGAAGCCGAATTTGTTCACCGATCGAAGCAAGAAAATAGCCGCCATTACCTTCACCAGAAATATCATCGAGTACACGAAGGGGGCACTGGATGCAGACTACGTGACATTGACATCGCTGCTGCATTGGAAGGCGGACACCCCCGGCATCCTAGAGGAACAGCTAGACGATATCTACGTTCGCATGTTCGGCGGCGGTGCGCCCGCGGCGACTAAGAAACCAGTAATAGACATCATCGACGAAGAGGCCAATAAATTCATAGCTAACGGGGGTGTAGCCAACTTCGAGGACAAAATTGTTCTTGCAATCGCAATCCGCATGACCGCTGAAAGGTTTATGGTGGCGAAAATCAAGGACAAGAAATTCGTGGATGGCATCGCCAGGAATCAAACCACGGAGCTGCTCGGTAAATTTGAACAGAAGTTTCCGGTTGAGGACGAGGCTATAAAGGTTCTTCGGAACGTTTTACTCATGACTCCCGAAAATATTCACCTAAATTCCTTCGCATATGAGCCCATTGTGGATATGTCCGATGAGCACTTAAGAAGGCTTTACAAGGCTGTGGTTGCCTTGAAGTAGTTGTTCCGGTAAGTCTCGTTTTCTTGGCATCAAGCACCAGTACCATTTCTCGATTCCTGTTCGCCGTAACTTGCATAACAGTTAATGTTGGGTACAATCAGAGGGATGGCCCCGTAGCTCAGATGGATAGAGCGCACCCGTCGTACGGTAGAGGTCGGGGGTTCGAGTCCCTCCGGGGCCACTCTCACGGTTACTTGACTACCAGCTAGGAAGTTCGTCAAAATATGGGTCTACGACGGGTGACGCAATTTGTCGCCATCTGGGTGAAACGGGATTGATCTCGTCGAACTCAGGAGAGGCTGGAGTGCCCTGACGGTATTCCAGCCCTTTCCTTTTTAGCGTCCTTCCCGCGCCTCGCAAAGGCCGCGAGGCGCAGCGCACCCGACGCTGCGCGGCTGGAGACAGGTTACAGGCAGTGGCGAGGACTGTCCGCGCCAATATCGCTTCCGAGCTTCGCTCAGATGGGCAGACGGGGGCGTCTGCCCATCCGTGGATTGTGGTTGTTCGATGATTGGCGCACTCGACTCCCCGAAACCCTTGCTCCGCCTGCCATTCCTGCGCTATACTCCGCGCCGCGCGGAGAAGCCTGTCCAGCGCTCTTCCCCGCGCATTCCTTGAGGAGGACCCGTTGCCAAACCGATCCACGTCTATCCCACGCGCAATCATCATCACCCTTTTCACAACCTTTATCTTGCTCAACCTAGCCTGGGCGGCTCCCAAAGAATCCCTCCTCTACAACTTCAACGGTGGCAGCAATGACGGTGCAGGACCAGTCGGCGGCCTAATCGCCGACGCTGCCGGCAACCTCTACGGCACCGCTGCGGAAGGCGGCACCTACACCGATTGCAGTCCATTCGGCCAGAGCTGCGGCGTGGTTTTCGAACTCACTCCAAGCGGCGGCAGTTGGACCGAATCCATTCTTTACACCTTCACCGGCGGCGCCGACGGCGGCGAACCCCTTGCCGGTCTGGTGATGGATAACCAGGGCCACCTCTACGGCACTACCGCGATTGGCGGTTCCTTCGGCAACGGCACGGTTTTCATGCTGGCCTTCGCCGCGGGCAGTTGGAGCGAGTCCGTGCTGTACAGCTTCCGTGGAGGGACCGACGGCGCATTTCCGCAATCTGCCGTGACTCTCCACAACGGCAGCATCTACGGCACCACCTACGCCGGCGGCGGCAACAACTGTTTAGGTGCGCCGTCGGGATGCGGCACCATCTTTCAGCTACAACAGGGAAACAACGGCTGGACCGAAAATGTGCTGTATCGGTTCGCCAACGGCTCCGATGGCGCCTTTCCCTACGCTAACCTCATTCTCGATCCTGCAGGCAATCTCTACGGCGCAACCACGCAGGGCGGATATCTCTCCGGCAACTGCGCTCCTTATGGTTGTGGCAATGTCTTTCAGCTCAAGCATGAGTCTGGGGGCTGGAACCTGAATTCGCTTTACGCCTTTACCTATAACACCGATGGCTCCGCTCCCATCGGCGGGCTGCTCGCCGGCCCGCATAACACGCTTTACGGAACCGCGTCCGGCGGCGGCACCGGATTTTCCGGGACCGTCTTCCAACTCGCCTATGCCAAGGGCTCCTGGAACTTCAGCGTGTTGTATACATTTTCCGGGCCGGATGGCGCTGCACCCGAGGGTGCGCTGGTCGGCAAAGGCAAGTACTTGTTCGGGACGACACACGGCGGCGGCGCCGGGTCAGGATGTTTTTTCGGTGGTCCCTGCGGCGCAGTCTTCATGCTGACTGCAACCCAGAACGGCTGGAGAGAAACCGTGCTACACAGCTTCACCAACAACGGCACTGACGGGACTTATCCCGACGATGGTGTGATTCTCCGCAAGGCCGCCCTCTATGGCACCACCACCGCCGGAGGTTCCGCCGACAAAGGCACTGTGTTTGCTATTACGCCGTGAGTCTGTAGCGGAAGTGCTAGCGCGGCCAAAGCCAGCCAAAAGTCCCGGCCGTCAGCAAACCGTAAATCAGTCCGTCGATTGCCTCTTTGACCACGTTTGACCACGGCTGACCTTTCCAGATGCCGTTGCTCAGGCCTCCCAGGCTATAGGCCATGAAGCCAGCTGTGCCGGCCACACGAAACACCGCCAGGTACTGCATACCCGGCGCAACTGTGCGTCCCGTGAGATAGGCGACGAAGAAACCAATCACCAGGCAATAGACGAACCACTGGATCAGGAACTTCGGCATCGCCACCGGCCCACTGGGACGAATGGTCAGCATCCCGACCGGCCCTTGCTTGAATTTCTCCATCGTCGCGGGCGACTTCATCTCCGCGTGCGTAGTGTGGGGAAAGACGTAGAGACCGGGCGTGAGATTGGCCGGCCGCAGCGCCCCGAGAATCTTGTCCTCGTCAGGCAGTTTGCGATAGTCGCTGTTGTGATACTTCAGCAGCATGTGCATAACGAAGCTGGCGACGAAGACGATCACAGCCGACAGCACGATGGGCAGCCAGAGAGCAGTGAGAGGAACCAAGCGCAGCCTCCTTCGAATTCGCATGTGAAGGTACGCCTATGACGTTTCGCGGTCAAGTAGCCCTCAAATCCGCACACCAGCGCGCCTCGCCAGCGGTCCCCCGAATTGCTAAGATTGTGTCAGTAGAGGTCACCGCGAATGTGCCGCAACATTAAAACCCTATTCAACTTCGCTCCGCCCGTTACCGACGACGAAATCCGTGCCGCCTCGCTCCAGTTCGTGCGCAAGATCACCGGCTTCAACAAGCCCTCGAAAGCTAACGAGGACGCCTTCCTCGCCGCCATCGATGAAGTTGCCGCCGTCTCGACGCGCCTTCTCCGCTCGCTCGAAACCACTGCCCCGCCAAAGAATCGCGAAGAAGAAGCCGCCAAAGCCAGAGCTCGCGCCCTCGAGAGATTCGGCGCCTGAATCCCCCAAACCTGGGCCGGGCGGCGTCGCCGCCACATTCATCCACTATGTTGCCGGACAATGTGATATACCTTCTTGGCTCGCCTTGAGCCAGGAAAGAGCGTCCGGCCTATGCCCAAACGCCGTGCCCAATGCGTCTTTTCGGCTCCTGCGACATTTGCAATTTGCCGGCTGGAACAACTTCGCAGTGAGATTGAGATAAGGAGATAGCCATGAAACTCCGCTTCCGAACGCTGATGTCCTTCGCGCTTCTGTTGTCCGCAGTTTTCACATGCGCGTCGCACGCCCAGCAATACGTTTACGCCAATAACGACGACGATTCCGGCGGCGACCACAACATCGTGACTGCCTTCAAAGTCAGCAGCACCGGGCAAATGAGCGTGATCAACACCTATCAGACCGGCGGCCTGGGGACGGGCGGCTACAACGCCGTGAGTACCGTCGCCGCCGCCAAAGTCGGCTCCAATGACTGCCTGTTCGTTTCCAACGGCGGCAGCAACAACGTCTCCGCATTTACCATTGACCCCACGAATGGCACGCTGACCGCCGTCAGTGGATCTCCCTTTGCCAGCGGCGGCGCAGGCAACAATTTCGGCATCGGTCTCGCCGTCGCCGACAACAAACTCCTGTTCGCCGGTAACACGGTCTCGGACAACATCTCGGTCTTCGTAATCAAGTCGAACTGCGCG